>Ga0126369_10000389_pt1 | contig 28726 bp, 29 predicted proteins | sample PanSoiMetaPlot_1_FD_109646 | JGI IMG/M metagenome (GOLD analysis project Ga0126369, IMG submission 109646) | Tropical forest soil microbial communities from Panama - MetaG Plot_1 | ecosystem: Environmental > Terrestrial > Soil > Tropical forest > Bulk soil | place: Panama | collected 2016-02-17
AGACCGGGCACTCAAAGTCCGAGTATTCCACAATGGTCACGGGGGCCTTGGGATCGCCGAAGGTCGGCGCGTCCGTCATTCGGATCTGCGCCAAGTTCTCGGCCAGCGGGTCCTTGGTCATGTCCGAGAGCTCACCGCGGAACAGGAATCTTCCATCCTTGCTGACATAGAATTTGGCATTCTCTTTATTTTCGGCTATGGTCACGACGATATTTGTTTCCAGGATTCCTTCGACCGTCGACTCTTTAAGCGGCCCAACAAGAAGTTTTACGTCGGGGCCAAACGCATACAGGTTCCGCAGATAAGCTTCAATATTCTTCTGTGCCTGCGTGAGTGCGCCCGATGCGCCGGTCGCCGTTGCCGTATTGGGCTGTTGCGCGTGCGCCGCCGATGCAAGCAGACTTGCCAGGATTGCGCTGACTCGGAAGACGTTTTTCACGAATGACTCCATCTTAGCGGTAGGGGCAGGATCTATCGTGCCCTGAAATCGTCTAACTTTCGTCTTTCAGTTAAAACTCATCACTTAAGACTGAAAACTGAACAAGCTAGGGAATGAATCTCTGCGCAATGGGGAACGGCCGCCCGAACCCAAACGCCCGCGATGTAATCTTCAACCCCGGAGCCGCCTGCTTCCGCTTGTACTCATTGCGATCCACCCGCAGCGCAATGTCTTGAACCAGCTTCAAATCGAATCCGTAATGATCCGCAATCTCATGCGGGCTGCGCAAGTCCTCAATATAAGCTTTCAGGATACGGTCCAGCACGTCGTAAGGAGGCAGGCTATCTTCGTCTTTCTGGTTCGGCCGCAGCTCGGCCGACGGGGGCTTTTCAATCGTTGAGCAGGGAATCACTTCCCTCTCGCGGTTGATCCATCGCGCCAGCTCGTACACCATCAATTTCGGCACGTCGGAAATCACCGCTAATCCTCCGGCCATATCGCCGTAAAGCGTGCAGTACCCGACTGCATTCTCCGATTTGTTCCCCGTGCTCAGCACCATGGAGCCGAATTTATTCGACAGCGCCATCAAGTAATTCCCGCGAATGCGCGCCTGAAGGTTCTCCTCGGTCACATCCACGGGTCGATCTCCGAAAGCAGGCGCCAATGCCCCTTGGTACGCTTCAAACACATCCGTAATCGGCAAAGTATGAAACTGAATAGCAAGATTCTTGGCCAGCGCCTGTGCGTCTGCCTTGCTGCCCGCAGAAGAAAATGGCCCCGGCATCGAAACGCCCAGCACGTTCTCGGGCCCCAGCGCGTCCACGGCAATGGACACCACCACCGCCGAATCAATACCGCCGCTCAGTCCAACCAGAACCTTCGTAAAGCCGCATTTGCGCACATAGTCTCGCGTCCCCGTAACCAGCGCTTGGTACGCATAAGCAATCTCTTCGTGCGGCTGCTCATGGATATCCCCTTTTCCCGTCGCCGTGTCAAAGAGGACCAGATCTTCCTCAAAGGCTTTCGCCTGCGCCGCCACTTTGCCCTCCGGCGTCAAGGCAATGCTGGCTCCATCGAAAATCAGGCTGTCATTCCCTCCAAACTGATTCACGTAGATCACGGGCAGTTTGTGATTCAGGGCAATGGAACGCAGCATTTCGAATCGCAGCGCACGCTTGTCCAGGGTGTACGGTGACGCCGAGATATTCAGCAGCACCGTAGTTCCCTGCCGCACAATTTCGTTTACCGGATCGCGGTCGTAGAGTTGCTGCGCCCAGAAATTCTCATCGTTCCAGACATCTTCGCAAATGGTGATGCCGAGTTGTTCGCCGTGCAAACCAAACACGTATTGGCGGTCGGCAGGCTGAAAGTAACGCGATTCGTCGAACACATCATAGGTTGGCAGCAGCATTTTGCTTTGCTCAAAAACCAAGCGGCCGTCGCAAATCAGCGCCGCTTTGTTGCCAATGGACTTCCCTGTTCCATTTTTCACCTGTCCGGCGTAGCCAATCACTGCCGGCAGCGGGATCTTCGCCGCCAGCTTCTTCAACTCCTTATGGTTGCGCTCGATAAAGGCGGGACGTTCGAGGAGGTCTTGCGGCGGGTAGCCGCACAGGCAAAGCTCGGTGAATACGGCCAGCCCGGCGCCGCGCTCGTGCGCTTGCGCCGCTAAGCTCAAAATGCGAGCCGTGTTCCCTGCAAAATCGCCGACGGTGGGATTGAACTGAGCGAGAGCTATCTTCATGCTCGAATTAAAGAATACGAACTGTCGCCCCAGATTGCAAACTTGGCCGGTCCTGCGAAGCGTTTGTTATTGGCCATTATGGCGGCCGTTTTCGCCGCGTGCCTTCCTTGCCGCAAGGCTCGCAATTCCCTGCTCCGCGCGTAACTCCCGGTAAAAGACCGTTTCCAGCTCCGGAAACGCTCTTCTCAGTTCGCCGGGATTCAGAAGGTGCGCCGGATCCCGCGGTCCGCCGCTGAAATCCAGCTGCGCTTTCGTGTACGTCTCAAACAACAGCATTCCTCCGGGCCGCAACGCTCGGCAAATTTGCGGAAACAGCGATCGCTCGAGGTAGCGAACGCAAAGAATCAGCAAATATCGACTCGCCGGAAGTACGACAGCCTCCAGGTCCGCCTGCAGCACATCAATCCCCGCCCGCGTAACCTGCTTAGCTTCATCGATGCGGGCCATGCGCCGGGCAGGAATTTTCAAGGCTTTTGCACGCTCCTCCAATATGTCGAGCGCCGCCTTCGACCAATCCACAGCCGTAACGTGCCTTCCACGCTCGGCCAGGAAAAGAGCATTTCGCCCCCTGCCGCAAGCCAGGTCCAGCGCCGCTCCGGAAGGCAACAGCGGCCACAGCTCCGACAATATTCCAGCCGGAGCCTCTCGGGCCTCATTCCCCGCCAGGCCGTGCTTCGCATCCCAATCCGGTTGACTAGATGGCATAAAGGTACGCAGTGCGCATAAAAAAAGGCTCCTGAACATTGTCGTTCAGGAGCCCGGATCCACAAAACTCGTAGGATTGTCTCTACCAAGTTCCGTGAGCTGTCAAACGTTAGCTGTCGGCTGTACTCAAACGCTAAAGGAGCTCCCGCAGCCGCAGGTGCTCTTCACGTTGGGGTTGTTGAACTTGAATCCGGCGCCTTCCAGCGTCTCAATGTAGTCTATTTCGATTCCGTCGAGATACATTGAACTCATCTGGTCGACCGCCACTTTTAAGCCGTCAAACTCGAAGATCTGGTCCGCTTCCGTGGTGTTGTTCTCGAAAGCCATGTGGTACTGAAATCCAGAACATCCCCCGCCAACAACCGCCACGCGCAGGGCAGCCGGCACTGGGCTCTGCATGTTCATGATCTCTTTCACCTTGGAACTCGCAACCGGCGTCAAATGGATCATAGTTGTATCGGCCTCCGCATCCCGAAAGGCCAGGATGCTACATAACATACAATGACATTATAGCAAAACGCTCCAAACCTGGCATCTCAGCTTGATCGGTTGTGTTGCAGGTTGGAAACACTCTTTTCGAGCACCGTTTCGCCATCCCCAAACGCTTCGCTTACAATGAGATGCCTCCATGAAACACAAAGTTACGCTTATCCCAGGCGAGGGCATCGGTCCCGAGGTCGCCGGCGCCACGCGCTGCATTCTCGAAGAGGCGGGCGTCCAAATCGAGTGGGAAGAAATCGCCGGCCGCGCCGATGAGTCCGCCGACCAGGGCCAGCGCGTCAACCAAGCCGCCATCGACGCTGTCCGCCGCAATCGTGTCGCCCTGAAAGGTCCCATGGCCACGGCCATCGCCGGAGGCGCTCCCAGCGTCAACGTGGCCCTTCGCAAATCCCTGGATCTCTACGCCAATCTACGCCCTGTGAAAAACGTCCCCGGCGTGAAATCCCACTTTGAAAACGTGGACTTGGTCCTGGTCCGCGAAAACACCGAGGACTTGTACTCCGGCCTGGAGCACGAAGTCGTCCCCGGCGTCGTAGAGAGCCTGAAAATCATTACCGAAAAAGCTTCGACGCGCATCGCCCGCTTCGCCTTCGACTACGCGCGCCGTCACGGACGCAAAAAGATTCACGCCATCCACAAAGCCAATATCATGAAGCTTTCCGATGGTTTGTTCCTGCGCTCGGTCCGCACTGTTGCCGCGCAATTCCCGGAAATTCAGTATAAGGAACTCATCGTCGACAACGCCTGCATGCAGATTGTCATGGATCCGCTCCAGTTCGACATGCTTCTGCTGCCCAATCTTTATGGCGACGTCATGAGCGACCTCGCCGCCGGCCTCGTTGGCGGCCTGGGCGTTGTTCCCAGCGCCAATATTGGCGATGAATGCGCCATGTTTGAGGCCGTCCACGGCACCGCCCCCGACATCGCAGGAAAAGGCCTCGCCAACCCAACCGCCCTGCTAATGAGCGCCCTTCTTATGCTCGATCACCTGGGAGAGCGGGCGGCCGCGGAAAAGATTGAAGCCGCCCTGATGAAGGTTTACCACGATGGTACGCATACTACGAGAGATGTTGGCGGAAAAGCCGGCACCGAGCAATTCGCCAACGCCGTTATCGCCGCCCTGAACTCTCAGCGTGCCCCCTGAATCTTAAGGAGCGATCAGCGCTGGACCCTTAATCCCCGAGGTACTAGAAGTTCCAAATCGTTATTTTCCTTGCCATCCGTCACTTTTCGTGGCAGCATTTCCGAGAAAACGGGGAGAGTCCTTCCAAGGCCATTATGCAGAGAGCCCGCTACCCAGAGCGTCGCCGAACCGTCCGCCTCCCACTGCAAATCCCCGTGAAGGTGCGCTGCCGCCTCCCCGAAGGCGAAACCATCGACCTGCAAGCCTCCACCTACGTTGTCAGCGCCCACGGCGCCCTTCTCCTCATGGATACACCGCTCATCCCTGGCCAAAGCATTCGCATTTTCAATGAGATGACCGCCGAGTCGGCCGAGTGCCACGTTACTTCCCTGCGCGAAAAGCGCGAACGCCGCTTCGTCGGTGTGACCTTTGCCTCGCCCAACACCGATTTCTGGCACATCGTTTTCCCCAAGTCCGGCACGCGCCAGGCCGTTCGCTCCCCGCAAACTGGCGCCCTCGTTCCTCCCGGCTTCCGCCAGGACGACAACAACCAATTTTAAAGCATCCCCGCAACAAGCTCGTAGGAGAGTTAATTTCTGCCGGTTTGACCTCACAAAATCTCTAAATAGCAGGGAAGCGTGCGCCTGACATATCAATTAAAGGAGAAAAGCCCGTGCCTACTTCGGCGCATAAATTTGGTACACCATAAAATAGATGATCACTCCGGTCACAGACACATAGAACCACAGCGGCAGCGTCCACCGCGCAATCAGCCGATGCTTGTCAAACCGCTCCAGCCACGCGCGCCGCAGCGTCACGATAATCAACGGCACAATCACCGCCGCCAGAATCGTGTGCGACGTCAGCAGCGTGAAATACACTGGGCGGATCCACCCCTGTCCCTGAAACAAAACCGCTTTCCCCACGCGCAGATGATAAGTCACATACGAAATCAGGAAGAGCAACGATACACCCACCGCTGACACCATGAAGCCTTTGTGCACATTTTTTTTGCCCGCGCGAATCGCCGCATACCCGCACCCGAGGAGAACTCCACTAAGTCCATTGAGGCAGGCATTCAGAGCAGCGTTAGAAATCATGATCTCATTAGGGTTTGTGAAGGCCGTCTTCCACGAGTCACCAGTCACTTGTTGAATCAGCGAGGCAACTTGTCAAAGGCCATCAATCCAAGTAACAAGGGGATGTGCAGGACCGTCGCGTGCATCAGCCACTTGGCGCGCCCATTTGTCTTATTGCTCGCGGCCCACAAACAGACTTGCAGCAGCGCTGTGCACGCCACCAGCGCTCCAAAGAAGTAAACGATTCCGGCCAAGCCGAGCACCGCAGGCAACAAACTCACTCCCACGAGCGCCGCGGCGTAGAAAATGATTTGGCGGAACGTCCGCGTACCGTCCCGGTCCACCACCGGCAGCATCAGGATTCCCGCGCGCGCGTAATCCTCGCGGTACATCCACGAAATCGCATAGAAATGCGGAAACTGCCACAAAAACAAAATGCCAAACAAGAGCCACGCCCCGCGGTCCAGAGAACCGGTCGCCGCCACCCAGCCAATCATCGGCGGAATCGCCCCCGGAAATGCCCCCACAAACGTCGCCCAAACCGTCCGCTTCTTCAATGGCGTGTACGCCAGCAAATAGCTCAAGCACGTCAGCACGCCTAGGCCGGAAGCAAGCGCCCCCGCAGCCACATAAAGATCAACCGCTCCAGCAATCGCCAGCGCCACGCCAAACGCCAACGCCTGCCCTGGCTGCAGCACTCCGCTCGGCAGCGGCCGCGAAGCCGTCCGCCGCATGTAGCGATCCGATTCGCGCTCCACGTAATGATTCAGTGCTGCCGTTCCGCCCGCGATCAGTAGGGTTCCAAAAATTACGTGGGTCATATGCAGCCAGTTCACCGGCCCGCGCACGCCTATGTAATAGCCCGCCGCCGTGGTCATCAGCACCAGAAACGACACATCCGGCTTGGTCAGCGCAATGTAGGCATTCGCGCGCGCCGCCAAAGTTAAATCCACACTACGAACCGTGCTCATCCCGCGGTCACCTCGTGCGCCGTGGCGGTCACTTCCCCGCCACGCGGCACTAATCGGTAGCACATCAGAACCACCAAAACCGAAAACGCAAACAGAATCGCTCCCACAACCGTATGAGTCACCGTGAGCCACACCATCACCGGCATCGGCTGCGGCGCATCCGCCGTTGTCTGCCGCGACCAAAACGCCAGCAGCCCGAGCAAAAATTGAATGCCGAAAATGGAGTGCAGCAAAATGCGCGTCCTGCCAAATTCCCGCGAATCTCCGAAACGCTTTCGCATCGCAACGGCTGTCCAAGTCACGGTGCCGAGAACTACCAGCGCGCCAAACGCGTGCGGCCAAATGGGAATGTCTTTATGCCGGAACCCCGCGCCCAAAATCACCTGGAGATAAATCACCGCAGCATTCAGCTTCGCCAAAAAATGAATGGACGGCGAGCCTTTATCTTCCAGTTGCGGCCGCTCGGTAACCCACCACTTGCTCGTGAACACTGCAATCCCGAGCACCGCTGCAAAAACAATCTGCGCGAAGCACGCATGAATCACCGGAAGCCAGTAATGCAGCAGACGAATCACAACTTGCCCGCCCAGCACGGCCTGCACCACAACTCCAAGCACGGCAATCGCGCCCAGCCAACGCAGCCACACGCGGCTCTCTTTCATCAGCAGCAATACCGCCAGCACCAACGTAAAGATCCCCAAGCCGCCAGCCACAACCCGGTGCGAAAACTCAAAGAAATCCCCGCCTTGCAGCGAACCGAGCGGCGGCACCCATGAGCCATGCGACTTCGGCCAGTCCGTCACGGAGAGCGCCGCATCTTTCGATGTTACGAGCGCTCCGGCAACAAACAGCAGGACCGTCCACAAAACGGTAAAAACCGCGAACCGGTGCACGCCGGCATGGTAGGTTGATGTCATTTCCAGAAGTCCAACCGCGGATTATACCTTGACTCCCCGCGATTTTGCGAAATCGCGTCTCCGCTCTCAAATCCTCACGGCCCTTTGAGCGCCTCCCGCACGCCACCCTTTATGGCAGGTTGTCATGCTGAGCGTAGCGAAGCATCTCAGCCTGAACAATGGGCCTGCGCTCGGCTCGTAGGGGCATGCGGGGAGAATTCGTGTCAGCTCCTTCGCCATGCAAATTGAACTGGGGTGTGTGGGCGTATAATGGCCGCGTGGATCACAGCAAACTAACGGTCGCGGAACGCTTCGCTTCGCAAGTCGAAGCCGACTTGGCCAAGAGCGCCCTCGAATCCGCGGGTATTGACGCAATGGTCCAGGCCGACAGAGCCGGTGGCATGCGCGATCATCTCGCCTGGAGCGGCCTCGGCTTTAAAGTTCTGGTGCGCGAAGAAGACGCCGCCGAAGCCCACGACGTGCTCCAACCTCCGCCCGAGAGTGACCTTATTTTTGTTCAAGCGTTCCGCACCGAAGCTGAGGCAGATGCCGCCAACGGTGCGCTTTTGTCCGCGGGCATTGTCACGACGGTAGAGGAGGCCGTCGCTGCCGTTCCGCAATCCTTAAACTCGATTGACAGCGGCTTTCGCTTACTGGCACGCAAAGAAGACCTGGAAAAGGCGCGCGATGTCCTCAAGCGGCTCCGTGAATCGCCCACGCAGGACAGTGCTTAGAACTGTTCCTTTCTCAAACTATCGTGCCGCCGCTTGGCGCTGACGCCAAGGAAGCATTCGGGGATGCCGCCTCAATCCCCACGGCCCGCAGCACCAAGTCCCGGAGCGCGCCGATAAACAGTGGTGAATCTCCCACCGCAGGCATCATGCGGAATTTCTCGACGCCAGCCTTTTTCGCGTCCGCGCGCGCCTCGATATTGATTTCATGCAATGTTTCAATGTGTTCGGTTACAAACGAAATTGGCACCACCAACATTTCCGTTACGCCTTCGTGCCCCAGTCGCTCGATGGATTTTGTCAGCGGCGGCTGCAGCCATTTCGACGGCCCCACGCGGCTCTGGTAGCAAAGCAAATGGGTCCTCGGCCAGCCGCTGTATTCCTTTGCCCCTAGTTCGCACACCATGCGCACGGTCGTTCCGATTTGCTTTGGATAAGGATCGCCCTTTTCAACCAAACTCATCGGCAGCCCGTGCGCGCTGAAAACTAAATGAATCTTTGCGCTGTCCTCGAATTGCCGCAGCATCGAACCAATACGCTGCACCAGCGCCCAAATGTAAAGCGGATGGTCGTAGAAATGGTCAATCGTGCGCAGCGGCGGGCCGCCGTCAGGCGCTCCGTACACGCGCTGCCATTCTTTCAAGCTGCTCAGGGTCGTGGCGTACGAATAATGCGGATAAAGCGGCAGCAGCACGATTTCATCGAGCGGCCCGGTCTTGCGCAACGCATCTACCGCTTCACTCGTCAACGGATGCCAGTACCGCATTGCGGTAACTATGATGGGTTCGATGTAAGAAGCTAATGCGTCCCTCAAGCGCACGCGCTGTCGCTCGGTCAGCGTCCCAATCGGTGAACGCCTGCCGATCTCCGCGTACTTTTCCACGACGTGAGGTGTGCGCCGCGAAGAAATCAGTTTTGCGATGGGTCGGCGCAAAATTCCAAGCGGTCCGAGTGGGATGATGTCCGGATCGAGAAATAAATTCAACAGAAAGGGCGCAACAGCCTCCAGCGAGTCCGGCCCCCCCAACTGAAACAATACAATCCCTACCCGCTTCTTCCCTGCCACGCTAGAGTTTCTCCTCCTCGGCAGTTGGTGGATTTGCTCGGCTCTACGTCATTGTAGGGGCGAAGCATGCTTGGCCCTATCTTGGCTGGATCGTCACGTCGCCGGTGTCGCGTAAGAGCCCTATTTCCCCTTGCTCAGCAGTGCCTTCAACCGTTCCACCTCTTCGCGGAGCGAACTCATCCGCTGCGAGACGGAGATGTAATACACAAAGAAAATCGCCCAGCCCGCCAAATATGCGGCAAGCACGCTATCCAGGTTTTTCATCGAACCTCCGTCTCCCTTCGCAAATCCTCTACGCTGGCGCGCAGCGATTCCAGCTTGTACCGCGCGTTCAAAAGCAAAATCAGCAGCCCCGTCAGCGCGCCCCACATCAGCAGGTAAGACACGCGCATCCGCGGCTCGAGCCCCGAGCCCGGCCCGCCCAGAATCACCGGCTGCGGATGTTGTGTCCGCCACCAGCGAATCGAAAAATACACCAGCGGAACATCCAGAAAAGCAAAGATACCGAACAGCGCGCTGAACAGCGCCCGCTTGTCCGGCTCTTCGATCATCGACCGCAGCAACAAATAGGAAAGATAAAGCAAGCCCAGCACAAACGTCAGTGTCAGCCGCGCATCCCACGTCCACCAGATACCCCACACCGGGTGCGCCCAGATCGGTCCGCTGACCAATACCACCGCAATAAACGCCAATCCCACTTCTGCAGCGGAAACCGCCAACCAGTCGGCTTTCGGCTCCCTCGTGAATACGTAACGCAGATTGCCGCAAAAACATGTTCCAAACGCCACAAACGCGCTGAACGCGCATGAAATGTGCAAATAAAAAATCTTCTGGATGACGCCCATGGACTTTTCAACGGGGGCGTAATAAAAAGCGAGGTACGCCGTCGCTGCAATCAGCACGAACAGGATGATTGCCTTGAGGGCGCTTCTCAACACTTTGAGCCTCTATCGCAGCTGCTACAAAAAGCTGTAGGGGCGCGCTTCAGCGCGTCCCGGGTTATTTGCGAACTACTTCGGCAGGAAAGTTCGGACATATCCCTTATTCCTCCAGTAGATATTCGCCGAAAAGCCACAGTGCCGTCAAAAAAACGATATCGAACCCCGCCAGGAATCCCAGCCAGTCGAGGCGCAGCGCCGGATTCTCCGCCAACAGTCCCCCGGTGGCTTCCGTGCTCGCAATCAACACTGGCGTCAGCAGCGGCAAGAGCAATAGCGGCAACATCAACTCGCGCATCCGTGCCTGCGCTGAAATCGCCGAAAACGCCGTACCTGGAATCGCCACGCCCAGGCTGCCCAGAAACAACACGAGCACCAGCTGCGGAAACACCGCCAGGATATGCACGTTATAGAGAATCGCAAAAATCGGCAACATCAGTATTTCCGTGAGCAGCAGGAACAGCGTGTTCGCAGCGAGCTTCGCAAGAAAAATCGAAAACGGATCCGCCACCGACAGTCGCAGCGCGCTCAGCGTGTCGCTGTTCTGCTCTCGCAGAAAACACGGCTGCAGCATCAGCGAAGCGGCAAACAAAAACGAAAGCCACAAAAGTCCCGGACCAAAGCGGCGCGATTCTCCGATGCTGGGGTCAAAGGTAAAACTGAAAAGCACCACAACCACCAAAATGAAAACCACCGTCGTGGTCAGCAATTCCCGCGAACGGAACTCCGTTCGCAGCTCCTTACCCAGCAGCACCGTCGTGTTCGCGAGCAGTGCCATTCAGGCGCCCGCAAACGTCAGTATCGCGTGCATGTCCGACCTGGCCCGCGTATCGGCCACCACCGACCCCGCATCCAGCCGCACTGCCCGCGTCGCTAGCGCCGAAATCTCCGACTCGCCGTGCAAGCTCATGAGGATCGTGCGTCCGGCATCCCGCATTCGGCGCAGCGCACTTGCCAGCCACGTGATTCCTTCCGGATCCAGCCCCGTTGCGGGTTCGTCGAGCAGCAGCACCAAAGGATCGTTCAGCAGCGCCCGCGCAATCGCCACGCGCTGCCGCATTCCGCGCGAAAACGTTCGCACCAGCGAATTGCGCCGCTCCGAAAGCCCGACTTCTTCCAGCAACCTCTCTGCGCGAGCGCCCGGCTCCGCAATTCCCTGCAGCTTCGCGAACATCAAAAGATTTTCTTCCGCGGTCAATTCGTCGTAAACCATCGTGGCATGCGCCACAAAACCAAACTGCGCGCCCGCCGTGCTCGTCTCCTGTAGCAGCGGCTTTACGCCGATATCCAGGCCTCGGTGATCGCTTCCATTCAGGCTCGTGGGAAAACTCACTGAACCGGCTGATGGTCGAACGAGTCCTGCAGCAATACGCAGCAGCGTCGTCTTCCCCGAACCATTTCTCCCGGCAAACGCCACGCATTCGCCAGGAGCAACCTCCAGCGACACCTGTCGTAACGCGTAAAGCCCGCCATACCGTTTTTCAATCTTCTCGAAGCGGATTCCCGTGGTGATAAAAGCAGGCGCCGTCACCGGGCAACCTCGGGGATGGCCACGCTGTAGCTCATGCTGGATTCGTCCAAGCTTCCCTACCGCTATCCTCGCACTAAGTCACGCAAGACCTTCTCGGCTTTGGCCCGTTCCCGTGCGTACTCTTCCTCGGTGATGGTGCCCGCTTGGTGGCGTAGCTCCAGCCGGAACAGGCTCTCCTTCAGCGCATCGAGGCTGGTCCCAATCGCTGCGTCCACCTCCGATAGGCTCGCAACCCCGTTGGATCCGGATTGCGCCGCAGTGGCTGCAGGTCCTGTCGTTGCGGCGCGTTGTGCTTTTACCTTCCTATCAGGCTTTGCGGCTTCCGCATCTGCCCCAACTTCACCTCCGGCAACGGCGACCACGGTCTTGCGCGAAAGCAAGTAAGCAAATCCTGCAAAGAAGGCTGCGAGCACGCCGCTGAGACTCAAAAGCATTTTCCAGTCCCCGAGTCGCCCCGGAACGGCCTGAATTGTTGCGCCGCCCGAATCTGCTGCGGCGTCCTGCGCATCCCGGCCTGGTGGCGCACCTTCAGCTCCCGCGCTGGCATTCGAGGTCGCCGCGCCCGACACATTCACCGCCACCAAGGTCCCGGCGGGTACATCCTGCCGCAGGTACAAATTCATTCCCTGCTCCTGTCCCGCTGCCGCAAGTCCATCGCCTGTGACTTGCAAGCCCGGCGGAGCCACGAACACCACGCGGCCTGGATAAACTGTCGGGACCTTCAAGGCCGCCGCATTATTGGGATACGGCAGATCGTAAGAATAGCGCACCGAATTGTCGCCCGGACGAAACGCGAATGCGATCGAGTAACGGTTGTTCTTCTTGTCGATGGGAAGCTGCGTTACGGGCATTCCCGTGGGCCCCGCTGCCTGCACTCCCTGTAGCTCCCCTTTTTCGGGGAGAGCAAAGTCAAAAGTTCCATCGGTGCGGAAATAGGCATGCGGCGGCTGCGACTTGTTCTCGACCTGGTATTCCTCCGCCACCTTCAGAGTGTCGCCGTTCGGCTGAAAAACCACGAAGTGCGAAGGCACATCAATTGCCTTGGGATCCTTGGAGGGCTCGTAAATGTCCAACTGCACCGTTGCGCTGCTGTTACCCGGTGGAACCGCGGCGGTAAAGCGAACGCCCCGGTAGCTTGCCTGCACCAGCAGCGGTTGCGCCCCGACATTCGGATTATCGAAACTGAATTCGCCTTGCGCGCCGCTTTTGGCATGCGCGAGTTCCTGCATGCCGCCCATCGGCTGGACCAATGTGAGTTCGACCCCCGCGGCAACCTGTCCCGTTGTGCCATTCTTCACCGTGCCGCGCACGGTTCCCGCTTGCGCGACGGAAAACGGCGCCACCATCAGAAAAAGAAGAGACAGCCAGACATGACGTGGTTCACCCTCGCCACTGCTGTTCACGGCGCACTCCTGTCGGCGGCGTGCGGCCCTCGCGGCCGGCGCACTTGTGATTCGGTCGCTTGATCGATTTCCGCGAGCACCTGCGCCGCTTCGTTTTCCAGGGCCGCCTTCATCGCCTCAAAATCTCCGTCGGAATATTTTCCGGAGCGGTATTCAAACCGCAAGTCCCGCAAATTGTCATAAATCGTATCGCGCCGCTCGAGCAACTGATCCAGCTTCGTGCGGTGCGGCGCCAGGTCTGAGGCATCCGGTTGAATGTAAAAAATAAACAACGCAATGGCCACGGCCAGCATCAGGCAGGCTCCGAGCACTGCCCAATTGCCGGAATCGCCCAGCAGGATTGCAAGCAGAGGAATCAATGCCGCCATCAGTCCTCCGTTTCCTGCTCGGCCAGTTTCCTGGCGCGTTCAAGAAGTTCCGGTGAAACGGCCTTCCCTGGGGCGCTGCCCGCGCGAACTTCCGAAGCGTTTTTCTTCAACCACCTTGAAATCACCAAAATCACCATCAGGGCGCCGAGCACCAGGTAAGCCGTGGGCATCACCCAGGCCACCAGGCTGAATCCCGATTTCGGCGGCTCCGCATAAACAGTGGATCCAAATTCCTTCACGAACGCCTGAATAATCTGTTCATCGGTTTCGCCCTTTGCCCCGCGCTGATCGATTTCCTGCAACATTCCCTTGGCCGTGGGGCACGGACCGGAGAACTCACCGCCGGGGTGCGAACACCCGGCCGCCGTCATGCTGCACGACCCGCACATGCAATTGACCTGCGAGCCGACTTTCTTGGCGCGTTCCGAGAACTGCTCTGCCCCAACGGGAACAATCAAGGGCAGCACTGTTACTCCCAGCAAAACCAACGTTGCGACAAGAGAGCGCGCTCTAATCATGACCCTCTCGCAGCGCGACTTGCGAAGTGACCGCTTGTGGTAGCGATGGCGCCGCCGCGGGTTGCTGCACTGTCCCGAGCACCAGCACTGAGCGGCGGTTCGGCAACAGTGCCACAATCGTTCCAAACACGACCACCACGCCGCCAAACCAAATCCATTTCACAAGCGGATTCAGGAAGGCATGGATCACGGGCTCCCGCGTTTCAGGATCCATTCCCGCGAACACCACGTACAGATCTTCCTTCCACGTCGAATAGATGGCCACCATCGTGCCGTTTTCCTGGTTGTTCCCAGCGAAGCGCCGCTTCTCCGGGAACAGCATCATCACCGGTTTGTTATCGCGCAGCGCTTCCACCAGCATGCGCTGCGCCGTGTAGTTCTGCTCGGGCTTCGTGTCCGCGCCTTGCAGCAGCAGCGTGTAAGGCCCTATCTGCATGGTTTGGCCCACTTGCATGCTTTTTTGTACGTCCTGGTTGAAAGCCGCGCCGGCCAGCCCGATGAACACGAATACCATTCCCATATGAATGATGTAACCGCCGTAGCGGCGCGTATTGCGCATCGTCAATTCAATTGCGCAAGCGGGATACGAAGCGCCCGAGCGGGCGCGAATCACTGTCGCGCCCCGGTAAAATTCCAGCAGAATCGTGGCCGCAACGAAAATGCACAAAATCAAGCACACGATCGAGAAAAATGCTCGGAATCCCAGCACAAAAGCCACTACGCCGATCACCACACTGATCAGCAGTGGCCAGCCAAAATTCTTCTTTAAACTCTCCGTAGACGTCTTTCTCCACGCCAGCAGCGGCCCGACTCCCGTGAGGAACAGAATCAGCAGACCGATGGGAATATTCACGCGATTGAAGTACGGCGCGCCCACACTGATGCGGTCGCCCGTGAACCACTCGGAGAAAACGGGGAAAAGCGTGCCGGAGAGCACTGCGATGCAAGCTACAAGGAAAAGCAAATTGTTAAACAGGAAGCTGGACTCGCGCGAAATCATCGAATCGAGGTGGTTTTCACTATTCAGATAGTCCCTGTTCTTCAAGTATGCGCCAGAACAAACCACCAGCGTAATTCCGATGAATCCCACAAACCATGTGCTGGTGTTCGATTGCGCGAACGCATGCACGGAGCTAACTACGCCGCTTCGCGTGAGGAAGGTCCCAAGAATGCACAGCAAGAACGTCGTAAAAACCAGCCAAACGTTCCACACTTTCATCATTCCGCGCTTTTCCTGCATCATCACCGAATGCAAGAACGCCGTGCCCGTCAACCACGGAAGCAACGACGCATTCTCGACCGGGTCCCAGCCCCAGTAGCCGCCCCAGCCCAGCACCGCGTAAGCCCAGTGCGCGCCGAGCAAAATCCCTAGCGACTGGAACATCCACGCTATCATCGTCCACTTGCGCGTCAAGTGAATCCACTTCTCCCCCGGATAGCGGGCCAAAAGCGCTCCCAGCGCAAAGGCAAACGGAATCGTAAATCCGGTGTAGCCGGAGTACAGGTTCGGCGGATGAATCACCATCTCCGGATACTGCAAAAGCGCATTCAGCCCGTTGCCGTCCTGTCGCGTAATGAAGCTCATCACTCCATCCGGGCCAGCCGCCGCCAGCGTCTTGAACGGACTCTCCACAAAATTGTTCAACAGCAAAAAGAAGGCTTGCACGCCGGCCATCACCACGCCGACATAGGGCATCAGCTCGCCATTCTTGTTGCGGTAGGTGATCAAAACGGAGAGAACATAAACCGCCAGCAGGAAGCTCCAGAACAGCAGCGAGCCTTCCATCCCCGACCACAGCGCCGCAATCTTGTAAAACGCGGAAAGATCGCGGTTGCTGTGCGAAGCGACGTACGCGATGGAAAAATTGTCGGTGAAGAACAGGTATTCTAGACAAAAGGTAGCAAGGAAAATCAAGCAGCAAGTGGCCATCCCGGCCTGGCGCGCGCTTTTTACCAAAAGAGGGTGACGCGTTACGATCGCGGCGATGCCTCCTACCAAGGCATACACGGCGCACACAAAAGCCAGCAGGAGTGCAAAGGAACCAAATACATCCACAGCGACCCCGCCTCTCCCCCGGTTATCGCAACCCGGGTGTCTTACATGCTGCTGCTTTGCTGAGTAGAACTGGCTGCCGCGCCCTTGGTGTCTCCCCCGGGAGCCGCTTCATACTTGGACGCGCATTTGGCCTGGACATGTTCGGCCACGAACCGGCCGTCGGAGCCCAGGTGGCCTTCCACCAGGGCCTGCGACTTGTCCACAAAGGTATCGGGCAGCGGATCGCTTCCCGCGTAGCTTACGGGAAGGGTTTTGCCCTCGCCTTCCAACACGAAATCAACCTGCCCCGCCAGCCGCCGGATGCTGCCCACCGCCACTGTCCCGCCCACGCGCACTCTTTGCGCGCGCGCCGAACTGTTCAAGGTCTGCAATTCGGCGATGGTGTGATAGTACGTCTTGCTCTCGCCATACCCGAGCCAGGCGAGGAAGCCCAGCGCCACTACGATAATGCCGATCCCGATACCGAATTTGGCCTGTTTCTTCATTTTGGCCTTCCCGCCAAACCCAAGAGAAGATTGGCTCCTTTGAAGTTAGATTCTACCACACCACAAATGCCCCCTATCTCATTGCCTTGCTATCAAGTGCGGCCGAAACCGCGAGATTTCGCCCTCTTTGACCGATGGCGTCAACGCAAAGGGTTTTCCATCGTTCAGGATCACTTCGCAGCCCAAATCGAGCGCAAGAATATCCTGCACAACCTCTTGAGGCATTTCTGTGACCAATATCACACGCTTTGGTTTGAGCGAACGCCGGATCCGTGAAGCCACCAAAGGAAGATGTTCGCGCAGTAAGACAGTTGTGTCGGCACTGTCAGAAGTGACAGGTTCCAAGGGGCACTCCAGAATATGCGCCAGAAAAAGACCTGCCGCCTGAAACTCTGCATGAATCGCCTCCACAGTCTTTTCTGCTGGAGAGGCAGCTAGAGGGACGGCCTTCTGAGGCCGCCCCGTTCCGATCCCTACGGCGCGAAGCAGGGCCTCCGCTTCTCCACGGAACTCACCGTCCGATGCATACAGAAACTCCGCGTCGTCGCGGGGCGCAGCGCTTCCCAGCAACAGCAGCTGGATGTGGACGGGACGGTACCGCGTCGCCCACTCCAGCCGGCGTAGCCTCCGCGCAATATGCTCGGGCGAGCCCCTCTGCCCACACCCGTCACAGCGCAGAATCTCGCTATTCTTCATATCCATAGGAATCGTAGAAGAGATATAGCCGGAACTGCAAATTGCAGGTGCATTCCCCGGGGAATAGCGCAGCTCAAGTTTTGCTTGAACGCGATTGCCGAAGGAGGTCTCAGGAAGAGACCGGGGCGTCGGCGGGCAGTTTGGAGCGCAAGCACCACTTCAGTTCCTGGCTCATTTCGAGCACTTCCATACCAGGCATGACAATGAATTTGCAGCTCAGCATCTCCCGAGGCTCGTCATCGTCGGGCAATTGACAAGTCACGCGGCAATACTGGCAATCCTGGTTCCAGCAGAAGCGCCCGTACGGAATCGTTTCTGGGCTGATGAATTGGAAACAGCGCAGAAGCGAGTTGCGCTCCGGCACCTGGAACTTCTTGCCGAAGATGGTGATGTCAACCAGCTTTTCGTAAGGACGGAAGGGCTCCGACATTGACGGTTCCTGTTCTCCGTGGGACCAACCAGGTCGTCAAGATGGACCGGCTGGGTCCTCGAGAGTAGACCGGGTGCCACAAGCGTTCTAGCCATGACTGGCCGGGTGAATGCACCAAAAGAGTAAAACGCGCGGTGGCAAGGCACAACGCTGCTCGTTGCGGGCGTTTCCAATTTGCTACGGGGTCAAAAAAGCGAAATGCTTGTTGCTTGGGGGCGGCGGCGTCTGCGGACCGCCTCAGAAGGTGATCCCTACGCTAACCGGCAAGATCGAAGAATTGTCCCATCTTGCGGAATTTTTCGTAGCGCGCGTTCAACAAGTCGCGGACCGGCTGATTCACTAAAGCCACGAGCTGGCGCTCGAGAACGTCGTCCAGAATGCGCGCCGCGGCTTCATGATCGGTGTGGGCCCCGCCGTCCGGTTCCGGAATAATTTCGTCCACGATTCCCTGCTCGCGAAGGTCTTTTGCGGTGATCTTCATGGCTGCGGCGGCGGTCTCCGCTTTCGCCGCGTCGCGCCAAATAATCGAAGCACACCCCTCCGGCGATATCACCGAGTAAAAGCTGTTTTCGAGGATGTTCACTTTGTCGCCCACAGCAATCGCCAAGGCTCCGCCGGAGCCGCCCTCGCCCGTCACGGTAACAATAATCGGCACGGGTAATCTGGCCATTTCGCGGAGGTTACGCGCAATGGCTTCGCCCTGCCCGCGTTCTTCCGCGTCAATGCCGGGGTAGGCGCCCGGCGTGTCCACGAAGCTCAAAACCGGCCGGCCGAACTTGGCCGCAAGTTGCATAACGCGCAAAGCCTTGCGGTAGCCTTCCGGCTTGGGCTGGCCAAAGTTGCGCGTGAGCCGTTGCTTCGTGTCGCGCCCTTTTTGATGGCCGACCACGGCGACGGGGCGTCCGTGATATTTCGCCAGACCCGCGACAATGGCCTTGTCGTCGGCGCACCCCCGGTCGCCGTGCAACTCCATGAAGTCGGTGAACAGCAGGTTCACGTAGTCCAGCGTGTACGGCCGCTGCTGGTGCCGCGCAATTTGCGCGCGCTGCCAGGCGCCCAGGTGCGAATAAAACTCTTTCCGCAGCTCCGCGACTTGCTCGCGGATGCGCTCGAGCTCCATGTCTGTCTGGCCATCCCCGTCACCTGACAGGCGGCGCAATTCCTCGACATCTTTTTCGAGATGCTCGATGACCTTCTGGCGTTCGCTCTGCTGTTTCTCGAGCTTCCCAAGCTTGTCTTTTTCTTTCGTCCTCATACGTCCACCGACGTTACCGCATGATCACCACAGACTTGCCGGATCGCTTCCACCAATTCTGGCGAGGGCTTCACGCGTTGTTGCGCACGCATCACCGCCACCGAGCCGTCCGGTCGGCACAGCTCGAACACGACAGGACAGTTTCCCGGGGCTTGTTCCATTAATTCCGTCAGCCGCTCCATCGCCGGCTCGTCCAGTCTCCGCAAATCCAGGCGCACGCGAAACTCGCTGTTGACCGGCCGGTCCGCGATGTCCTGGAGAAGCCGTGCCTCCTGCAGCGAAAGGCGGGTCCCGGCTTCTTCCACCTGGACGCGGACTTTCATCAGCAGCGGTACGCCCGGTTTCAGCATTTGTTCCAGCCGCGCAAAGCTTTCGGGGAACGCCAGCAGCTCCTGAATGCCCGTCATATCCTGAATTGTAAAAATGGACCAGCGCGCTCCTTTCTTCGAGCGCATCGGCCTGTTGCTGACAATCAACGCCGCGATGGTGATCTCTTTCCCGTTGCGCTGCCCTTCGATCTGATCGAGAGATACTACTTTGAGATCGTCCATCCGCGATGCGTATTTTGCCAGCGGATGTCCCGAAACGTAAAACCCCAGCATGGCATATTCGCTCGCCAGACGCTCTTCTTCGCTCCACGGTTCGGCTTCCTGTAGTTCAAAAGGAATGGGCGCGGGCGCGGCGGCGGCCATGAATAATCCGTGCTGCCCCGATTCGCGCATTCTCGAAGCGCGCTGCAGCGTGGCCAAGGCGTCGTCCACGGAGGCGAGCAGCGACTCGCGCGCGCCGAGTGAATCGAGCGCGCCGGACTTGATGAGGCTTTCGAAGACGCGCTTATTCAGAAAGCGGGATTCGATGCGCTCGCAAAAGTCATAAAGCGACTTGAATTCACCTTGCGCGACCCGCGATTCGCGAATGGCTTTGGCGGTGTTTTCGCCAACGTTTTTGATGGCCGCGAGGCCAAAGCGAATGGCTTCACCGACCGGAGTGAAGTACAGGTCACTCTCATTGACGTCGGGGGGAAGGATCGAGATGCTCATTCCCCGGGCTTCGTTGATGTACTTCACTACTTTATCGGTGTTGCCTGCTTCCGAAGTCAGCAGTGCGGCCATGAATTCCACAGGATAATGCGTTTTCAGGTAGGCCGTCTGGTAGGCGAGCAGTGCGTACGCGCAGGAATGCGACTTATTGAAGCCGTAGCCGGCAAACTCCGCCATCAGGTCAAAAATCTTCTCGGCCTTCTTATCGGGGATTTTGTTGGCCGCACAGCCGGCCATGAATTTGGCGCGCTGCGCCGCCATTTCTTCTTTCTTTTTCTTCCCCATCGCGCGGCGCAAAATATCCGCTTCGCCGAGAGAAAAGCTCGCCAAGCGGTTAGCGATTTGCATCACTTGTTCCTGATAAAGGATGACGCCGTAGGTCTCTTCGAGAATGTCCTTCAACTGCGGCAGTTCATAGGCGACCTTGGTTTTCCCGTGCTTGCGGTTGATAAAATCATCGATCATGCCGCCCTGGATCGGGCCGGGGCGGTAAAGCGCGTTGAGCGCGGTAAGATCTTCGATGCGCGTGGGCTGGTAGCGGCGGAGAATGTCGCGCATGCCGTGGGACTCAAACTGGAAAATGGCCGTGGTGTCGCCCCGGGAGAAAAGTTTGTAGGTCTCCTCGTCCGCCAGCGACAGGTTATCAATGTCGATCTTCACGCCGCGGTTTTGCTCGATCATGCGCACGGTGTCGTGGAGAACCGTGAGCGTCGTCAGGCCGAGGAAATCCATCTTCAGCAGGCCGACACGCTCCAGCGCGTTCATGTCATATTGCGTCGTGATTTCATCTTTGTTCGACTTGTAAAGCGGGACAACTTCCGTGAGCGGACGCGGGGAGATCACCACTCCCGCGGCGTGAGTGGAGGCATGGCGTGACAATCCTTCCAACCGCAGCGCCACGGCCATCAGCTCTTTCAAGTTTTCATCGGAGTTGACGGCGGCTTTAAGCTGTGGCGCTTCTTCCAGCGCCTCTTTCAGTTCGATGCCCAGCGTATTTGGAATCAGCTTGGCGAGGCGGTCCACTTCGCCGTAGGGAATGTTCATGGCCCGGCCGACGTCTTTTACTGCCGCCTTTGCCGCCATCGTTCCAAACGTGATGATCTGTGCCACATTTTCGCGGCCGTATTTCTGCGTCACGTAGTCAATCAGCTCGCCCCGGCGCCGCATGCAGAAGTCAATGTCAATATCCGGCATGGACACGCGTTCAGGGTTGAGAAAGCGCTCGAAGAGCAGGTTGTATTGCAGCGGGTCGACATCGGTGATGCGCAGCGCGTAGCTAACAAGGCTGCCGGCAGCCGAACCACGTCCCGGGCCGACTGGCACGCACTGCGCGCGCGCGTAGTGCGTGAAATCCCAGACGATCAGGAAGTAACCTTCGTAGCGCATCTTCTTGATCATCTCGATTTCCGAAGTCAGGCGGCGCTCGTACTCCGCGAGCGAATTGCGCAGAAAACCTTCTTTGGCGAGCCGCTCGAGGTGCGGAACACGCGTGGCAAAGCCCTCGCGCACCACTTTCTCAAAATAGCTCGCTGAATCGTGTCCGCCGGGAACTGTGAATTCCGGAAACGGGTTTAGGATCCGCTCTATCTTGACGTTGCAGCGCGTCGCAATGTCCACCGTACGGCTCAGGGCGTCGGGAACCTCACCAAAAATTTTGGCCATCTCCGCGGCGCTCTTGAAATAAAACTGGTCGGTCGCGAATTTCATGCGGTTCGCGTCGCCCATGGTTTTCCCGGTTTGGATGCAAAGCAAAACTTCCTGGGCGTGGGCGTCTTCGTGATGCAGATAGTGGCAATCGTTGGTCGCCACGAGCGGAATGCCGGTTTCTTTGGAGAGGCGAACCAGGTCCGGGTTCACGCGGTGCTCGATATCCAGACCCTGGTCTTGAATTTCCAGAAAGAAGTTTCCCTTTCCAAAAATATCACGCAGGCGGTAAGCGTTCTCGCGCGCTTGCTCGTATTTCTGGTCCACCACGGCTTCGGTCACCACTCCGCGAAGACAGGCGGAAAGTGCAATCAATCCTTTGCTGTGTTTGGCGAGCAGGTCATAGTCAATTCGCGGCTTGTAGTAAAACCCTTCAAGGAAACCGGCCGAGACTAGTTTGATTAGGTTGTGATAACCCTCCGGGGATTCGCATAGCAGCACCAAATGGTTTGTGCCGCGCATCCCCGGTTCCGCTTCGGCCTTATCCGGCCCGCCGTTGCCGTTCGTTTTTTCTCCGCGGTCGTGTCTACTTCCCTTGGCGACATAAACTTCGCAGCCGATGATGGGCTTCACGTCGCGCTTGCTGGCTTCGTTGAAGAAATTGGCGGCGGCGAAAAGGTTGCCGTGATCGGTGATAGCGACGGCAGGCATCTTCTGGCGGGAGGCTTCGTCCAGCAGCTCAGACGTTTCGCAAGCCCCGTCGAGCAGGCTGTAATCCGTGTGCACGTGCAGATGTACGAACTGCGGTTGCCCCATAGACTCGATTCTAAATCTCTCTCAAGAGATTTGCATTACGCAAACTGAGTTTCCCACAGGCTCGCAATCGGGAGTGCCGGAGTGCTTCTAGCGATGATGCTTCTTCTTCCCGCCGCCAGCGTGGCTGGCATGGGCCTTTGGTGCCGCCGTCCTGGTTGCGGTTCTTGCGGGAGCCGCCTTGGCCTTTGCGGCGTGTTTCGCGTCCGCTTTTGCCTCAGCGTGTTTGTAGCTCGATGCGCCAGCCGCTGCCGCGTGCGCCTTGGCGGGTTTCTTCTCTTTTTCTTTCTTTTTTGGTGGTTCCTTGATTCCGCTCAGCTTGCGGAGAATTTTCTCGCGCTCCTCCGGAGTTTTCCCGCGCCCGGTGAGCTGCATAGAAAAAACCTGTTCGACAATCTGGTCAAACTTCGCGCCTCGCGGCATTCCCAACGCCTCCAGCTCATTCCCCACCTGAGGGAGGGCGTTGCGGATCGGCCGCCACTTGTGCAAGTACGCGCGAATTTTGGAGAGCGCGCCGCTCTTGTTCGATTCCGCTAGCAAGAAAGCCATTTGGTCGAGCGGAAACTTCTCCAAAAAGCGGTAGGCGTCCACGGGAGCCTGCATTTTCTTTCCGACCAGCTCTTTTTGTGCGGCAAGAGTTTTTTCCTCAAACGTCAGCGCGACGTCCATTTCAGCGGCGCGGAATCCTGCCTTGGAGAGCACATTTGACGACTCACGGTCTTTCAAGCGCCCCAGGATAGCCAGCAGCATCGGCGTTGCGATCCGGGGGCGAAATCCCGCCGTGAACAAATCTTCGCGCATTTTCATCAGGCGGTTAATCGCCTCATAGTCGGGGTGTTTTTTGGCCAAAACCGGGTTAATCACCTCCAGCAGCTCTGCCTCTTCCCACGCTTTGAGCACCACCGTAGGCCGTTCTTCGCGCGCCACAGCATGAAGCTCTGTGCCACCGACCTCCGGCTCGATGGAGTGGTGCAAATTACGTTCGATGGCCAGGTCGAACCATTCCTGCGTCCGCTGCTCCACCTTGAAACCCATACGGGCGGCAAACCGCAACAGGCGCAGCAATCGCACGGGCTGATTCGTGAAACTGTGGATGCTGAGGGCCCGCACTTCGCCGTGCTCGATATCGGAAAGGCCGTTGGTGGGATCCAACAGCAAGCCGCGAGATGCGGGGTTCAAGGAGATGGCAATGGCATTCAGCGAAAAATCGCGCCTGCGCAAATCCTCCATGATGGTGGACCAGCGAATTTCGGGGCGCGTTCCCGGCCGCACATAGTAATCGTCGCGCGCCGCAGAAATGCTTCCTTCGCATTCGCCGGCAAATAGCACTTCGACGTGGCGGTATTTTTCGTCTTCGAGGAGGACTTTTGCGCCGCCCTTTTCGAGTTCGCGGGCGATACGCGAAGGGTTGCCCTCCACGGTGAAATCCAGATCGCGCAGCGACGCACCGGTGATTAGGTCGCGCACCGTACCGCCCGTCAGATAGACGTTGAATCCCAGCGCAGCAGAGAGCTCCTGCACGCGCATCATGGCGGCGCGCTGCTCAGGTGAGAGCCGGCTTTCCAGCAAAAACATGTAATCTGGCATTGCGCTCCTTTTGCTTCAGGGTGTCCGCGCTCGACTCCGCGGAGCCACCCGCAATGAGCCCCTCGACCTAGCCGCGTTATGCACGCGGGTGATGCGCCTTGTAAATTTGCTTCAACCGCTCCTCCACAACATGGGTGTAAATCTGCGTGGTGGAAATGTCCGCATGACCCAACATCAACTGCACGGACCGCAAATCCGCTCCGCGCTCGAGCAAATGCGTGGCAAAGCTGTGCCGCAGCATGTGTGGCGTAAGCGCCACGCGCAGCCCGGCGCGCCGCCCGTAGGCGGACAAGATCTTCCACACGCCGACGCGGCTCAGCGGCTTGCCACGGCGGTTCACGAAAAGCGTGGGGCTCCCCGCATAATTGCCGATCATTTTCGGGCGTGCGTCGCGCAAATAACGTTCCACCATGCCCAGCGCTTTCTTTCCAATGGGGACAATCCGCTCCTTGTCGCCTTTTCCGATACAGCGCACGCACCCCACTTTCGTATCCAAATCGCTGACCCGCAAGCCGACAAGCTCGGAAACGCGCAAACCCGCCGAGTAAAGCACCTCCAGCATGGCGCGGTCGCGCAAACCCAATGGGGTCTTTGCATCCGGCTGCGCCAACAGCTTTTCGACTTCTTCCAGCCGCAAGTATCCTGGAAGCGAGCGCCGAATCTTCGGCGATTCGAGGTTCACGGTCGGATCCGCGGCGAGGAGTTCCTGAATTTGAGCAAAGCGGAAGAAGTTTCGCAAGGAAACCAGGTGCCGCGCGACGCTCTTGCTTTCTAAATGTTGACGGTAGAGGCCCGCGAGAAAATCCACGAGGTCGTCCCGGCTCACTGCCTCGAGCGTGAGTTTGCGCTTCTGCGCAAACTCGCAGAATTTCATCAGGTCTCTGCGGTAAGCAGAGACGGTATTCGGCGACAGCCCTTTCTCCACTTTGGCGTGCGTCAAAAACGACGAGATGGCAGCGGCAATTTCCATCATGCCCCCGTGAATCCGCTTTCGCCCGCACCGGCCCGCCGGCGAACTGCAATTCCATAGACTTCTTGGATCTCATGGCAGCGGAAAACCCAGGCCAGCGCGAGATACAGAACGGTTGCCCCCGCAATGAGCCCGGTAAACACACTCACCTGAACGAGGAAACGCGAATGCGCAGTGAACGATGTGTAGTAGTTTGCAATCCAGCAGGCGGCAGCCATGATTCCGGAACACAAAGAAATCTTTGCGAAAGACCGAAGGGTCTCCATAATGCCCATGGAACCGTACCGTAACCGGAAAATGATGAGCAGTGCAAAGAAGTCAAAGAACGTTGCCAACGCCGTGGCCAAAGCCGGTCCGCCATTCTGTACTCTGGCGAAGAATACTTTCAGGAACAGGATGTTCAGGACAATGTTGATGAGCAGCGAGATGGAGGCGACGATAACCGGCGTCTTCGTGTCTTTTGTCGAATAGAATGCCGGCACCACCAGTTTAACCGTTGCGAGGGCGGGCAAGCCAATTGCGTAGTACAGTAGCGCGCGCGCCGTCAAACGAGTGGATGCTGCGACGAACTGGCCGTGCTGGAACAGTACGCGAATGATCGGCTCACGCAAGACCATCAATCCCAAGGCCGCAGGAATCGTGATGAATGCCACGATGCGCACGGAGAACGACAGCGTCTTCTTCAGGGATTCGTAGTCTTTGACTGCCGCCTGGTGCGACATCATCGGCAAAATCGCGGTGGCGACGGCGATGGCATACCCGCCAAGGACTAATTCCATCACGCGGTCGGCTACGTAGAGCGCGGCCAGACTGCCGGCGGGCATGATCGCGGCGGTTGCAAACTTGGTGTCAATCAGCAGGTTGATCTGGCCAATGCCAATTCCAAACAGGCGGGGGATCATCAGGCGCGCCACTTCCTGAATCGCAGGATGTTTGAAGGAAATCCCAAAACTGAACTTCATGCCCTTCCGCACAAGCGTTGGGATTTGAATCAGGAACTGGAGGACGCCTCCGACCAGAACTCCAATCGCCAAAGAGGTCGCCGCATCCTTAAAATGATGCCAAACCAGGCCCATCGAGAACAGGATAGTCGCAATGTTCAGCACCACCGGCGTCGCCGCGGGGAGGCCAAAAATATGGAAGCAGTTGAGAATTCCCATGGCGAGCGCGGCCAGTGCAATGAAGAACAGGTAGGGAAAAATAATGCGGTTCAGGTCCACCGCCTGGGCGCGAGCGACGTTCGCCCCGGAAAAGAAACTGACGACGGCGGGAGAAAATACCATACCAAGGACACTGATAACCGCCGCCACCAAGGCCAGCGTCCAGAACAGCCGGTTGGCAAAGTCCCAGACTTCCTCCTTGCTCTTTTCCTGCATGTAGCTCGAAAAGACCGGGATGAAGGAGGCGGTCATCGAGCCTTCGGCGACCAGTCTACGAAACAGGTTGGGAATGCGGTAGGCTAGGACGTAGGCGTCCGCGGAGAGCGTGGTACCCAGAAGCAAAGTGATGCGCTGGTCGCGCACGTAGCCGAGGACGCGGCTGACGATAGTGACCAAAGAGATGATCGAGGCCGATTTTAGGATATGCTTCTTATCGGTCAAACGGCGGTGCTCCGGCGACCCCTAACCCTAATGAAAACAACAACTTGACAGGAAAAGCGTGCTTAACATAACATACATCGCGCCGATTGGCAAATTTGTGATTTCCCAACCCGGGATTTGCCGATTTTGAAAACCAAAGCCCCAGCCTCGACGCACAAGAAGGTGGTTCTTGCGCTCGCCGACAGGAAATCCCTGCGTGGCTATCTGAATCCTGCCCGCCTTGGCCAATTGGATCCCATCGACCTGCTGACACCGGACGGGGAGCATGTCCAATTCCCTGTCGCCAAGGTCCGCTCCATCTATTTCGTACGGGAGTTTTCTGACGAGTTCGAGCCGCAGCGCAAAGCCTTCTTAAGCCGGCCGAAGCTCGATGGCCTGTGGGTGAAACTGCGTTTCCACGATGGGGAGACCTTGGAAGGGGTAATCCCAAACGACTTGCTCTCGCTGCTCGACAACGGTTTGCAAATTACGCCTCCCGATCTCAACTCTTCGACCGATCGTATCTTCGTGCCTCGCGCTGCGCTTTCGGAAGTAACTGTCCTCGGCGTAGTTGGGATCGCCCGGCGTAAACCGGTTGCGGCAGCCGCCGCGGCCGCTCAGCCACGACTTTTCACCGAGTAATCCGCGGCTGCAGATTCTCTCGGCGTCTTTGCGGACTCTGCTCCTCTGCGTTATCTTTGTTCTTTCCTTTTTCCCTAAATCCTTGAACGTTAAATTCTTGAAATTGCCTTTGTTTCCTTGAGGAGCGTCCATGAAACTCTCCGAGCTTGCGCAAAAATTGAGTTGCCGCCTTGAAGGTCCCCCGGACCTTGAGGTTTCCGGTATCGCAGGTATAGAGCACGCTGGCCCGGGTCAGGTGACTTTTCTGGCCAACCGCAAATACTTTGCGTTACTGAAGACCACGCGCGCATCGGCGGTGCTCATAGAAGAAAACGTGGCCATCGAACGCGCGCCGTCTCAGCCGCTCGCCGCACTGCGCTCCGGCAACCCCTACCTCGCTTTTGCTCACGCTCTTGAACTCTTCTACGAGTCGCCCAGGTATGCGCCGGGTATTCACCCAACCGCGGTCATCGCAAAGACGGCCAGAATCGGGGAGGGCTCGCACGTCGGCCCGTACTGCTACGTTGACGAAGAAGCTGAGATCGGCCGCCATGCCGTCTTGCATAGCTTCGTCACGATCTATCGCGGAGCCAGAATCGGCGATGACTTCATCGCCCACGCCCACTCGGTCGTGCGCGAACACTGTCGCATCGGCAACCGTGTCATCTTGCAGAACGGGGCCATTATTGGTGGTGACGGCTTCGGTTTTGCCAAACGCCTGGATGGCACCTGGTACAAGATGGTGCAGTCGGGGCCTGCGGTCCTGGAGGACGACGTGGAAGTGCAGTCCAACGCCTGCGTGGACCGGGCCACCGTCGGCGAAACGCGCATCCGGCGCGGCGCCAAGCTCGACGACCTGGTGCTGGTCGGCCACGCTTCGCACGTCGGTGCCGATACTCTGCTCTGCGGCCAGGTTGGTCTCGCTGGCTCAACGAAGATCGGCAACGCGTGCATCCTGGCCGGTCAAGTGGGCACCGCAGGTCACCTTACCGTCGGCGATGGCACGGTCATCACCGCGCAAAGCGGCGTGCCCAATGATGTTCCGGCGCATGGCTTCTACTCTGGCTATCCCGCCGTCGAGAACCGTCAGTGGCTCAAGATGATGGCGGCGCTGCAGCAGCTTCCCGAATTGCAGAAGCGCGTACGCGAACTGGAATCCATGTTTGAAAGAAGGAAGACTTAGTACCGCCAGAAGGGGTCCTTGGCTGGAACGAATTCGACGGGAACTTCGCTGACAAAAGACTTCAGCCAGCGCGTGCATTCCTCCATGCCGGCTTGTTCGGAGGGAATGTGGCTCAGGATGATGAGCCCTTTATGCTTGCCTTGCGCCACCGCATCGGCGACGTACTCTACGGTCTCCCATTCGCGAGGCTCGCCGGTCACAAGAACGTCCACATCATTCATCTCCAAGGCCAGCGTTTCCTTCTGGAATCCCGAAGCGCCCGGCACCAGCCCGACTCGGTTCACCTTAAGGTGTGGATGGCCCACCACTCGTAACACGTGGATATCGAGCTTCTTCTTCAGGTCGGCTGCCAG
>Ga0126369_10000391_pt1 | contig 28634 bp, 26 predicted proteins | sample PanSoiMetaPlot_1_FD_109646 | JGI IMG/M metagenome (GOLD analysis project Ga0126369, IMG submission 109646) | Tropical forest soil microbial communities from Panama - MetaG Plot_1 | ecosystem: Environmental > Terrestrial > Soil > Tropical forest > Bulk soil | place: Panama | collected 2016-02-17
CATTGGGCAGCTTGCTCGTGCTGCCGTGGGCTGTCTGGTCCGGAATGCTGACGCAGACCCAGCTGATTCCTGCCGCGCGCCACTTTCTTGACTGGCGGGTGGTGCTCGGGTCGCTGCTGAGCATAAATCCTGCGGTGCTGGCAACTGCCGGGGCCGGCCTGATCTGGCTTGTGGCGTGCTTGGTCCTTGGCGAACGCATCAGTGCCCAGTGGCGTGCGCCGTTCGTGAGTCAAGCACGTGGTCTCCGTTTCGCATACTTGTGGCTGACTCTGTCGTATCTCATATTCGTCGGCGGCATACCGGCCCCGAGTTATCTTGCGGATCGGCTCAAGCTCGTAGTCGCCATGCCCGGCCTACTCGCATGCACACTGGTGCTCTCGGCGGCGAGCCGCGCTGCGCGACCTGAGTGGCGTTTCCTCCCTGTGGCGGCGACGGCCGGCTTCCTCGCGGTCTCAGGGCAGATCCCAGTGAAGCTGAGGGTCGGAGTGCCGGGACCGATCAAGTTCCGCGTCGATAACGGAAGCTTTACAGAGCTGGTTGGTCTCGTGCGGTCGTGGAAACTTGGTCCGTCTGGGCAAATCTTCTCCAGCCCCAACGATCACCTAGTCTTGACGTACTACGGAGGACGCCCCGTCCAGAGCATCGCTCCTATCCGCAAAGAATGGCTCGATGAGGCGACGAGCGACGTTGTGATCGTAGCGGGCGAACGGTTCGTGCGCCTCGACGCGGATGAAGTCCAGGATGTGGCGCAAGGGCTGGGATCCAGCCTGTCCAAGGCAGAGGCAGAGCGCCGGGCGAAAGAGTCCGAGGTGCTCGCAACTGAATTCGATCTGCGCGCGTCCGGAGCTCACGTCGTGTCCTCGCCACCGCTGCTTGATGAAATCGATCGAGCACTCATCGAGGCTCTTCGCAGTAAGACGCTCCGTGTGCTCAGGCTCCAGATCCAAGGGACACCTTTCGGACGGTTGTTCGGGCCGACAGATTACGACGAGTTCCGTCACGATTTCTTCTATTGGTTCTCCGATCCAGAGCGACGCAAGGGAGCGGGGTTGAACTACGCTGCCTGCCGAGCCCGGGGGCGGGTGACGGTGCACTCAAGCGGCTGGACTGTGTTTGACTGCAGAAAAATCGGCGAACCCGCCCTTGTGCCGGTCGCCTCAGAACAACCGGCGCGATGATGTCTGCTAAGATTGTGATGCCTTGTCTAAACGAGGCTCGCACGCTGGGGAGATGCTCCCAAAACAAGAGTCGAAGGAAAAAAGAGGCGCGGTTTCAGCCGCTTCTCAAACGCGCCAGGCGGGACTCGAACCCACGACCCTCGGCTTAGAAGGCCGATGCTCTATCCGGCTGAGCTACTGGCGCAAAACAATATTGATCGCCCCACGGTGGTTCGCCGCTCCGCCGCCGGAAAGGCGGTCGCGTCGGGTTAGTGGACGAAAGCAACAAAGCTTTGCCGATCGACCGCGTGATCTTCGTTAAGACCGTGGTCTATCCGAAGTAGAACACAGTACTGAAGGGCTTCTGCTCAATGACGGCGCAATCCGCTTCAAAGCCTGGCGAGGCACTGGCCGCGCCAGCGTCCTGGCTGCCGATGGTCGTCATCGCGATGGCCCAGTTCCTGATCTCCTTCAACGGCGCCGCGCTACCCATGTCCATCGGCCCAATGGTCGCTACGTTCAAAACCCCACCGACCACCGTGGGCACGGCGATCGTCGTCTACGCTCTGATGATCGCTGCGTTCGTGATGCTGGGCGCCAGGATCGGACAGCTGGTCGGTTCCAAGCGGGTGTTCCAAGCGATGGTGATCGTATTCGGCGCGGCGATGTTGCTGGTGTCGCTGAGCCCGACGGCGACGATCATGGTGGCGGCAGAGGGACTGGCGGGGGCGGCCGCGTCGGCATTGGTTCCTACGCTGGTCGTCTTGATCGCCGCTAACTTCACGGGCAGGCAGCAGCAAAAAGCGCTGGGCTTTCTCGGCTCAGCGGCGGCCTTCGCCGGCGTGATGGGATTTCTCGTCGCCGGAGTACTGGGCACCTTGAGCACTTGGCGCCATGCCTTCGCGCTGCTGATTCCGCTGGCCGCGGCGATCTTTGGCTTGAGTTTTAAGCTTAGGCCAGTCGCTCGGAAATCGACGATCAGCATCGACGTCGTAGGTGTCCTGCTGGCGGCGGGGTCCGTTATTCTGATGAGCGTCGGCCTCAATCGGCTTAGCCACTGGGGCCTGCTTTGGTCGACTCCAAATGCGCCGTTCGATCTGTTTGGTTTGTCTCCGGCGCCCCCGGTGGTGATCGTCGGAATTGTTCTGGGCCAAACCTTCCTGCAGTGGTCTCAGCGGCGGCAGTCGGCGCAGAAAACGCCGCTGCTGGCGCTGGAAGTGCTTGGTTCTCGCCAAGAGCGCTCCGCGGTAATTTCGTTGTTTATCATGGTCGTGCTCAGTGCCTGCATCAACTTCCTGGTGCCGCTGTACATCATGACCATTCAGGGTCAGACAAGCCTGCGCACCGGCCTGTCGATGATCCCCTATAACTCGTCGATCTTCTTTTCCGCTGTTCTGGTTGTGAAGCTGTTCGACCGCTGGACGCCTCGGCGTATCGCGCATCGCGCCTTCGCCTTGGTCGCTGTGGGAATGCTCTGGTTGGCGGCCGTGATCCACAACGAGTGGAGCACGCCTCCGATCATCGCTGGTCTGATCGCGGTTGGTCTCGGGCAAGGGGCGCTGGTCACTCTTCTGTTCAATGTGTTGGTCACCGCGTCTCCCAAAGAATTTGCTGGAGACGTCGGTGCGCTGCGCGGCACCACCAATAATCTCGCCACTGCCGTAGGCACCGCATTCGCCAGCGCGCTTGCGATTGGTCTGTTGAGCGCGGCGGTGATGCGCCACATCAATGACAACCCGCTGATTCCGGCCGAGCTGCAAGCCGAGGTCGACCTCGACAGCATCAACTTCGTGAGCAACGACCATTTGATGGAGATCATGGGGCGAACCACGGCCACGCCCGAACAAGTCGTCGAGGCGGTGCGCATCAACACCGATGCGCGACTCCAGGCACTCAAGATCTCCTTCTCGGTGTTTTCGGTTTTAGCGCTACTCGCAATTTTCCCGTCCGGCCACCTGACCGACTACATCCCCCCCGACGACATCCCCGGCGAAGTCCCGAGCGGATAGGCGAGCTGCTTCCAAAGGGCGAAACAATCTGATTCACCTTTGATTCAGATTCGCTTCAGGTCCCGGACTTATCCAATGAAAAGTTTGGCCAAGCTTGTCTGCGCAACTTTTCGTCGGATCGCGAGCGTGACTCTGGCGCTTGGTTTCGTGACAGCCAGTGTGGCCGTTCTGGCTCAGACGTCCGAGCAGAAGTCCATCGACATCCAGCGCGGGCGCGAGAAGCGCGTCAAGGCTCGAGGCGAAAAAGTCCACTACACCAATGTCTTCGATCTCAGTGGGCTGCCCAAGTACGCGCCGGAGCAAAAGTTGAGTGGAACCCTTCGCATCTGGGGGCTCAACTATCTCACCGACGGAAAACTGGCGAAGTATTGGGAGGAAGGATTTCGCAAGTATCACCCGGGGGTGAGCTTCAGCTGGTTTACTCCCACCGCGCTGGTGGCCGTTCCTGGCCTGTACAGCGGCCAGGCCGACCTGGGCGCGAGCCGGCACATCACCTTCGACGAGCTGCTGACGTTCCAGAGAATCTTCAACTACTCGCCGGTCGAGATCTCGATGGTGACTGGCTCGTACGATGTGCCAGGCTGGGCGCCTGCGGACACCATCGTGGTCAACAAAGACAATCCGATCACCAAAATCACTTTCAAACAACTCGACGGAATCTTCGGAGCGCAACGCGATGGCGGCTGGAACGGAACGGCCTGGAACGCCTCCGCCGCTCGTGGTCCTGAGTTGAACATCCGCACCTGGGGGCAACTCGGCCTGACGGGCGAGTGGAAGGACAAACCGATACACGTGTACGGCCGGCCGCTCAAATATCATCAGCAGTTGCATATCGAACGACGGATCTTCCAGGGGGGTGACAAGTGGAACGAAACCCTCAAGGAATACGCGCACGACGAGACACCCTCCGGCGAGCAGAAAGTCTCGACCGCATCCCTCCTCGAAGATCTCAGTAAAGACAAATACGCCATCGCCTACAGCAACCGCGGGTACCCGGCGCAGAGCAAGGTCAAAGAGCTCGCGGTATCCGAAAAAGAGGGTGGTCCCTTCGTTGAGATGACGATTGAGACGGTGCAGAACCGCACCTATCCGCTCTATTCGGAAGAATATTTCTATCTCAATCGTAAGCCCGGAACGGCGATCGATCCGAAGCTCAAGGAGTTCCTCCGCTACGTCCTCAGCCAGGAAGGCCAGGGCGAGGTGATGCGGGATGGAAAGTTTCTGCCGCTGACAGCCGCCGCCGGCCGCGAGCAGCTGCAGAAGTTGCAGTGAGCGGGGTGATGCTCGCGTTTGCGACCACCGCTGCAGTGATTTGCACGCAAGCGGTGACCGGCGCCAATTCAAGCCTCGACTCCTACCCGGAGTACAAGGTCGAACATCACGTCGTCGGCCCGATTCGGAGCCTCGGTGGCACGCTCGGGGGCCAGTACAAGGCGTGGGAGCAGGCATTCAAAAAATTCCATCTGGAGGCGCGCTTCGTCGACGAGCTCGTCAGCAGCGAGTCATCGATCGGCGGCCTCTACAGCGGAGCCGCCGATCTCGGTCCCTCGGGTCGCGAAGCCCAAGTCATGGATTTGCTGCCGTTCGTGGAGACCTTCGGCTACTTGCCCACCGGGATCATCGTCGCCTCCGGCGCCTGGGATCCGGGAAAGAAAGGCGGCTCCGCGAGTCTCGCGGTGATGGTCCACAAAGACAATCCGCTGACGCAACTGACGATGAAACAGCTCGACGGTGTATTTGGCTCGGAGCGCAGCGGCGGGTTCGAGGACTACGTGTGGACGCCGAAGTACCGGCGCGGGCCCGAGGACAACATTCGCACTTGGGATCAGCTCGGTCTGACCGGCGAATGGAAAGACAAAGCGATTCATACCTACGGCTATGCGTACACCGGGATGCGCTACTTTTTTCAGCTCAAGGTTTTCCACGGCGCCGACAAGTTCAACCCCAATTATCAAGAGTACGTCGAGACCGAATCGAAGATGGTGGATCGCACGAGCAAGGAAGGCCATCGCCTGACGATCGATGCGATGCTTGCCGATCTCTCGAAGGATCGGTTCGGCATCGCCTACGCGCCGCTGCATTACGCGAAACAATTCGCGAATCTCAGACCGATTGCGCTCGCCCCGAGCGAGGGCGTGCCCGCAATTGCCCCGACCAAGGAAAATTACCAGAACCGCACCTATCCCCTAACCCGAAGCATCTACGTCTACCTGAACCGGCCCCCCAATCACCCAGTGGCGCCGAATCTGAGGGAATACCTGCGATTCATTCTCAGCCGTCAGGGGCAGCAGGCGGTGATCGACTACGGACGCTATTTGCACCTGCCTCTCGCGGTCCTGCGGGAGCAGCTCAAAAAGCTGGAGTGAACTGAAGAAGCTCGATTGAGAACTCAACGGCGAACAAGCGCCGTCCCGCTGACGGTCCTTTGCGCAACACTCGCTGGGCCCGCGATCGGTTTCGCGGCGCCATCCATGGTGCCTAGCCCGAGTCCAAACGACGAGGACCACGGGGCAAAAATTTACGCCCAGGATCTGGTGGAAAGAACCGCTGCGGAGCACTCGGAGTTGACCTCGCTCGAGCTTCACGCCAAGCCTCCGGACATCCCCGACAGTCTGGTCATCGCCTCGACGGATCCGGTCCGAAACCGCCTCCGGTCCTCTCAAATGGAGATCCGGGTGTTCGAGACCGGTACGCCACAAGTTGAAATAGACAGCGCCACAGGGCAACAAGCGAAGGCGATTGTTCAGTTGCGGGATCTGACCGGCCTCCCCATTGGCGCCGTGGCGATGACGTTCCCGTATCGACAGGGCGCCGACACCAGGCTCTTTCTGCAGAGAGCGCAAAGCATTGCCGAGGAGATGCGCCAACGCATTCCGTCACTGGAGCGAGCGCTCGGTCCCGTTGAACTGACGCCAGGGGAGGAACAGCAAGAGGAAGCAGAAAAGGATGAAAACGCCCTGCCCACGACCAAATCGGTGGTGAAGGGGGAGGCTCTCGAGGACACCAAGCAGGAGGGTTACTCCGAGGCGATCAAGAATGTTGCCGGCGTTTCGCCGGCGAACTCGAAGGGCACGCCGAACGACTCGGTCAACATTCGGGGCATCAAGCTCAATCTCTACTCGAACTACCGCCTCAACGGAGGCCTATCGACGGCCGGAGTGCTGACCGTTCCCACCGAAGACAAAGAGAAGATTGAAACCCTCAAGGGCGCCAACGCGCTGATGTTTGGCATCGCCAGTCCCGCCGGGATCATCAACCTGATCACCAAGCGGGCCGGGCCGGTCGACGTCACCACCATCGGTTTTCTCGGAAACACCTTCGGCCAATTGGGTGGTTCGCTCGACGTGGGTCGTCGATTCCTCCCCGGTAAGCCGCTCGGAGTTCGCCTCAATGCATCGGTGGCACAGCTGGAAAATGGCATTCGCGGAGCCCGTGGAGACGGCGAGTTCGCCAGTCTTGGGCTCGACTATAGAGTGACTTCCCATCTCACTCTCGTGGCCGACATCGAGTATTTCGCCAAGCACGTTCCGGATCAGGCGGGGGTCAGCCTCGCAAATCCAGTCAATGGCGTCATCCCAATCACCAAAGTTCCGAATCCGCGAAATCTTCTCTCAGGACCCTGGGCGAAAGGGAAGGCAGACACCTTGAACCTCCAGGTCCGCGGCGACTATGTTTTCTTCGACGGTTTGAAGTTACTCGTCGAAGTCGGGCGGTCGTACGCATACAAGAACCGATTTACCACTCGCATTTCAGGCTATGATCTCGATACCGGCGCAGGAGGTGTTGTCCGAGTCACGAGAGCGAAACAGAACTTCCTCAACACCTTCGAACGAGTCGAGCTTCTTGCGAGGTTCCCAACCTGGTTTCTGACGCACAGTCTGACGGTCGGTGTGTCCCGAGCCGGCCGGAATACCGATACCTTCTATCAAAACAACACCACCCTCCCCCAACGTCAAAACATCTACAATCCCATCGAGTTGGCGGCTCCGGTCTTCACCGCCGATCCCACCTCCTTACCCTACGCAAGCAGCACCGAGACCGGTATCTACGCCTACGACCTGCTCACCTTAGTTCCGCAGGTGCGGCTTCTGGCCGGGCTGCGCCTGACCTGGGACAAAGAAGACCTCGGTAGAACGGCTCCCACGACGAGCACGGTCTGGACGCCGTCATTTGGCGCACTTTGGGACATTGTGCCGAACCTCACAGTCTTCGGTAGCTACATGGAAGGCCTGGAGGCGGGAGCCCAGGCCCCGACCAATGCCGCAAACGCCTTCGAAGTATTGCCAGCTGCGGTATCGACCCAAAAAGAGATCGGGATCCGGTATTCGAGTCTGAGGGGACTCGCGATCAGCGTATCGGCGTTTCAAATTAAGCGCGTGAACGCGGTCACCAATACACAAACGAATATTTACGAGCAGAATGGTACAATTGATTACAAAGGCATCGAGTCGACCATCACTTTCGAAGTAGCGCGTCCATTAACCGTGGGTGCCGCAGGCCAGTGGCTGAGGGCGATCCAAATCTCGGATGATCCGACGATCAACGGGTTGCACCCCGAGAATACGCCGAGCGCACTCGGGAACGTCTGGGTCGCGATTCGACCGCCGTTTGCGCCCGGTTTGACCCTCAATGCAGGTGCGTCCGCGATCGCGAGGCGCTTTGTCAATCCGCAAGATCAAGGGACGATTCCAGGGTATACCCTCTTCAGCGCAGGTATTAACTACCAGATGCGTTCCGGCACTACCCGGGCGGTGTTCATCGTGAACGCCGATAACCTGGCCAACATTCGAGTCTGGAACTCCGTTCAAACTGGTACGTACGGGACCGGCATGGACCGCTCAATCAAGTTCAGCGCGAGAGTCGATTTATAAAAGCGCCGGTGTCCACTCCACGAAGTCGAGGAGCACTTTCGCTGTGCTACTCGAGTTTTTTCAGCTGGTCTCGGACGAGATTCCCGGTCAGTGGCAGGTAGCGGCCCTCGCGCTGAACGCATTCCTGGCCCTCCTGGCTGAGCACGAAGTGCAGAAACTCGCTCACCTTCGGGTCCACCGATTGCCCCGGGTTGCGGTTCAGATAGAAGAAGATGTGGTGCGTCAACGGATAGCTTTGGTCACGAACGGACTCGATCGTGCGCTTCACGTAGGGCCCGCCCTCGTAGGGTTGGATCGCAAGATCTTTAAGGTCAGGCGAGAGCGACAAGGGAGACGCATAGAACATGGCATAGCGATCGCGTGCCACCGCTCGCTGCACCTGCGAGCTCCAGCTGTTTATCTTGCCATCGGGGGTGATGTAGTTCGTGTACGCCTTGTAGTTCTCCGCAAACTGCAGACTCCCTCGCAAAACCTCGTTCGAGAATTGCAGCGTCGCGCCCGCGCTCAAGTTTTGGCCGCCAACATGGATCGGCTTGTCGGCCCATTCGCCGGTTAGGCCGAGCTGTCCCCAGGTCCGGATGTTCTCCTCCGGACCCCGCGAATACGGATATTCGGTATGCCACACGCTGCCCACGTAGCCACCAGTACGCGCACCGCCGAAGACACCGTCGATCTGCTTCATGGTGATCTGTGTCAGCGGGTTGTCCTTCTGGACGACGATGATTCCCGCCGGTGCCCAGCCGTAGACGTCGAAAGAACCCGTCACCGCCATGATTTCGGTCAAGGGATGATGGAATGTCTGCTCGAAGACCAGCCGGTCGGTGAGCGTCGCCTTGGCGTTCATTCCCAAATCCGCCACGCCGGCCGCGATGGCCGAAACCGCAATCGCTCCGGTTGGCAGATGATATTCGATGGTGAGGTTGGGCTGGAACTTCTTGAACTCCTCGACCCAGTATCTGCCCAGCTCACCGTCCTTAATGTAGTTGTTGCCCCAAACCCGGATCGTGCCGGTTAACTTCTGCTTCGGAACGTAGTGCGGTAGATCGCCGAGATCCCAGCGTTTCTTGTAGCCGCCGATCGCCCCATGCTCCTTTCGGAAGCCGGTGACGTTTTGTGTCCAGATGCTCTGGCCAGAGTTTTCTGGCTCGGCCTGTTTCGACTCCGCAGGCTTCTCCTTCGCGGCGAATAAGCCTGCAGAGAGAGTGAGCAGCAATGCAAACTGGACAGCGCGGCTAACCACGAGCTTCATAGCGATCCGCTTCTAAAGGCCGCACCCCAACGCAAGCTGAAGCGAAATTAAATTTGATTCAGTTTCGGACCTTGACTCATACCTGGCCGGAGTGTTGGTTTTGGCGTGGCGGCATCGCGTTGACTTGACTGTGGACGCGACCTAAGGTCCGCTGGCAAAGGGTATTTGATTCCCCATGGTGGGCAAAACCGTCTCCCACTATCGCATCTTGGAGAAGCTGGGTGGCGGCGGACAGGGCGTGGTCTATAAGGCCAAAGACACCCGGCTGGGCCGCCACGTTGCTCTGAAGTTCCTTGCCGATGAAGTTTCCCAGGACCGTCATGCTGTTGACCGTTTCCGAGGCGAGGCCCGCGCCGCCTCAGCATTAAACCATCCTCACATCTGCACAATTTACGATGTTGATGAGCATGAGGGCCGGCAATTCATTGTTATGGAGATGCTGGAGGGCCAGACACTGAAGCATCGTATCGCGGCTCGGGTCTTGGAGACGAAAGAGGTAGTCGAGTTTGGCACGCAGATCGCCGAGGCATTGGACGCCGCACACGCCAAAGGGATCATCCATCGCGACATCAAGCCAGCAAACATCTTTGTGACTGAGCGAGGCCAAGTGAAGGTGCTCGACTTTGGCCTGGCGAAGTTATCGCGGCCGGTGATCGAGGCGACGCTGACTGAGAATCGAGGCGAGACGCAGGCACTGGCCGGGACGCTGCCCTATATGGCTCCGGAACAATTGCGGGGGGAGAACGTGGATGCGCGGGCGGACATCTATGCCCTGGGCGTGGTCCTCTATGAGATGGCCACCGGCCGTCGGCCGTTCGCGGGTGAGACCTCCGCGCTGATTTTCGACGCGATTCTAAACCGTCTGCCGGGGTCACCGGCTCAAATAAACCCCCGCATTACACCGGATGTAGAACGAATCATCGAGAAAGCCCTCGAGAAGAACCGCAACAGCCGCTATCAGACAGCTGCCGCGCTCCGGGACGACCTCGACCACTTGAGGCGCGGGTTGGAACCGGGAAGGGCCACGGCTGCGAAGTCAGCGGAGACATCGGTTGCTGTTCTCTACTTCGAAAATCTGGGCGCCGCCGAGGAAGACGAATACTTCCGCGACGGCATGACGGAAGACATCATCACCGAACTGACTAAAATCAGGAGTCTTCAAGTCTTCCCCCGCGCGGCAGTCGTGGCTTTTCGCGACAAGCCGGCAACAGCCCCCAAGGTCGCGGAGCGGCTAAGCGCGACATACTTTCTGGGAGGCAGCCTTCGCCGAGCCGGCAATCGCATACGAATCACCGTCCAAATGGTTGAGACGCGGACCGGCCGTTCCGTTTGGGGGGAACGGTACGATAGGGAAATGAAGGATGTTTTTGAAGTCCAGGAGGACATCGCCCGCAGCATCGCCCAGGCGCTCAGCATCTCGCTTTCGCCTCAAGAGGAGAAGAATATTGCGCGCAAGCCCACCGAAAACCTTCAGGCATACGACTACTTTCTGCGAGGGCGCAGTTATACCCGCCGGCAGAGTCGGGAATTCGCTCTGCAGATGTTTGAGCACGCTCTCGAGCTTGATCCGGATTTCGCCCTAGCGCACGCAGGGATTGCAAACGTGTGCGGTATGCAGTTCTATTTGCAGGATCACGATCCTCGCTGGATTGAGAGGGGAATAGCCGCTGTAAACCGAGCCTTCGCGCTGGACCCCGGGCTTCCTGAAGCTTTTGTGGCTCGCGCTCGGATCTTGTACGCCCAGGGAAATTACGACGAGGCCGTTGAGAATGCCCGAATGGCGATTGCGCGCAAGTCGGATTGCGAGAGCTCTTGGGACATGTTGGGGCGAGCACTGTTTGCTTCCGATCGCTGGCAAGAGGCTGCGGATCTCGTCGAGCGCGCCTTGGAGGCGAATGGAGACGATTACAACGTCTATGTTCCTTATGGGAATGCACTCCGGGCCCTGGGCCGAGAAGAAGCCGCCAGAACGCTTCTAGCGCGGGCCCTGACGGCGTTCCAACAACAGGTCGATTTAGTTCCGGAAGATACCCGTGCGCGAATCCTTCTCGCATGCACCTGCGCCCAGTTGGGCCGACAAACCAAAGCAGTTCAAGAACTGGAGAAGGTTTTGGCTTTGGGTTCGACCGATCCGCACACGATTTACAATGCGGCCTGCACGTATGCTCTTCTCCAGATGAAGGAAGAAGCTCTGGCCACGCTGAGAAGAGCTGCGGAGGCTGGCTTCAACGAGTGGGACTTGGCTGCTCGCGACACCGATTTGACTTGCCTGCGTGAAGAACCCAGGTTCAAAAGCCTGCTTGAGCAAGGGAAAGCCAAAACGTAGTCTCCCGGTGTCTCGCCGGATTCGCGGAAAGCGCGCCAGGCGGGACTCGAACCCACGACCCTCGGCTTAGAAGGCCGATGCTCTATCCAGCTGAGCTACTGGCGCACAGCAACTATTTACACCACTGCTCGAAGGCTCGTCACCCACCAGCGGAACTCACGACAGTTCTTCTCACATTCGCGTCATACGAGTCCCCCCCTCGGGAATCGGCGAGCCGACACCCAAAAGCGTGCGAAAAACGCAACTTTTGTCCAAAGGCTCGGTCCAGACGGTCGCAACCCCTTGTGGGTGCTTGAACGCCGGTACCGATGCAACGATTCAGCGGCTTACGTGTCTTGAAGTCGCATGCCGACCAAGGCTTGACGCATTCGCAAGGGGCTCGTGGCGCAATTTCGAAATCAGTGTCTGTGGATCTTCGTAGCCGCCGGCTTGTCCATCCCTCAACCCGCAGCCGCCGACACCGTCGCGATTGCGCCCCTCAAAGACAACACTCTGTATGAAGACCCCGCCGGTGCCTTGAGCAACGGTCGCGGTCAGAACTTCTTCTCCGGTGCTAACGGCGCTGGTTTAAGGCACAGAGGGATCATCGCCTTCGACATCGCGGCGAACATTCCAGAGGGATCCACGATCAACAGCGCAAACCTGACGCTCCATATGTCACGAACCATCGGCGATCCAGTCACGATCTCGCTGCACCGATGTCTCGCGCACTGGGGAGAGGGAAACTCGATCGCTCCAGGTAATGAAGGCAGGGGGGCGCCAGCGGCCCCGAGCGACGCGACGTGGTTGCACACCTTCTACGATGCGAGCTTCTGGTCAAATCCCGGCGGTGATCTCAGCAGCCCGCCGAGCTCCGCGCTTCTCGTGGCCGACGTCAATTTCTACACCTGGCCTTCGACAACGCAGGTCGTTGCTGACGTGCAGTCTTGGCTGGATTCCCCTCCGATGAACTCTGGGTGGATCCTGATTGCTGAAAACGAATCAACTCCCCGCACTGCTAAGCGGTTTGACACGCGCGAGAACACAAACCCAAACTTTCGCCCTGTCCTCCAAGTCGAATTCACCCCACCCACTGACGCGGGTTTTGACGGTGGGACGGCGGACGGCGGCTCGAACGACGGCGGATCACCTGACTCCGGTTCTACGGACGCTGGTGCAGACGCGGGTCCAACGGATGCCGGCGCGGATGCCGGAATGCCAGATTCAGGAATCCCGGACGGTAGTCAATCGCTTGTCCCCGCACCACAGTCGGGCTGTGGTTACGAGAGTGCGCCCACCCGACTCAGTCTGCTCCTGGGAGTCCTAGCAGCAGTGCTGCTGCTCACAACTGTTCGGCGCCGTCGTTAAGCGGGCTCAGGGGGTACTACGAATCGGGGCGAGAGGATTTGAACCTCCGACACCCTGCTCCCAAAGCAGGTGCGCTACCAGGCTGCGCTACGCCCCGGATCCAGTTTCATTCTTAGCGGATTGGCTCGCCTTCGGCCAGGGTCGAATCTGACGCGGCTTGGTGAGTTGCGACGGATCCAGGGATGGTCTCACTGCGGAGAGTCGGGTCGTATCAGCGAGACGAGCAGGGGTGAGCCATTGCAATTGGCCGACTGCATGCATCCAACGGCAATATAACTCGAGCAAGGATTCTCCTCCGAAAGGAGGTGTGGACAAGAAACTCAGATTAGGGAATAGGACGTCCAGTGTCGCCGCTAAAACCTCTTAGCGAGCCCCAAGCCAGGGGAGAGTCCCACAAGGAGTCGTCCACTGGGGCTGTAGCAGTTAGCCGACTGCTAATTCTCGTCGAGCAAATGCAGGGCCGTCTGGACGCCCTGTTTGAGGCCGTTGACCTCACTCGACGGACACTTGAAAACAAGGTCGAGCAGTTGCGAGCCGACCTGAAGTCCGAGATCGCGGTCTTGACGAGCGCGGTGCGACGGAATTCCGAAGACATTCGTCACCTGCAGCCATAGGAACCGCTAAGCGCATAGTACACGGCAGTGTCGCCACGAATGCCGACAGTGAAAGAGCCCGGTGGCGTAAAAGAGGCCCCAAAGGGAACAGCGGGTAGGGATTGCTCCCGCATGAGTTCCTCAGCGAACTGGTTTGCCTTCCGCCAGCGCCACGAGATGAAGTCGCATTCGGCGAAACGCTTCTCCTCGATGGGACACTTGAGATTTCTCCTCGGAGCTTAGCTCCGCCATCGTCCTGCCCTCCGTCGGCAAGACGAAGATCGGATCGTAGCCGAAGCCATTCTGTCCGCGCGGAGTCATTCCGATCCGGCCCGTACATCTGCCGGTCTCGATGACGTGCGTTCCGTCGGGCAGCGCCAGGCAGAGCGCGCACCGAAACTCCGCATGGCGTTGTGCCTCCGGCACACCGCGCATTTCCTCCAACAGCTTGGCAACGCGCTGGGAATCGGTCCCTGGGGCATAGCGAGCCGAGCTCACTCCAGGTCTTCCTCCGAGTGCGTCCACACACAGCCCTGAGTCGTCCGCCAACGAAGGCAGACCGCTGGCGCGTGCGTAAGCCAGCGCCTTTTTTCGGGCGTTGCCCTCGAACGTCGTTTCGTCCTCGTGGACCTCCGGTAGGTCGGGCACCTCGCGGAGCGAAACGACTTCGAAAAGCGAACCTACGAGTTCGCGCAACTCGCGCAGCTTGCCGGGGTTGTGGGTGGCAAAGAGCAGCTTCACCGCTGGTTCAGAGCACGCTGCTGCATGGCGATGAGCTGCCGGATCGCCGAGAGCCCGCCGTCCAGCATCGCGTTCAAGGTGCTTCGATCAAACAGCTTGTGCTCCGCCGTCCCCTGGATTTCGACGAATTGATTTTCAGCGGTGGCTACAAGGTTCATGTCCACTTCCGCGCTGGAATCCTCGTCGTAGTCGAGGTCCACATAGACCTCGCCGCGCACCACGCCCACGGAAACCGCGGCCACCGGCGTCAAACGCACCGGCGCCAGCGCCCCTTGACTGGTCAACTTCTTCAGCGCCAGCGCCAGAGCCACGAAGCCGCCGGTTATCGACGCCGTCCGCGTACCGCCGTCCGCCTGCAACACGTCGCAGTCGAGCGTGAAGGTCCGTGGACCGAGGACGGCGCAATCGATGGCGGCGCGCATGGATCTACCGATCAGCCGCTGAATCTCCAACGTCCTTCCGCCTTGCTTGCCCCTCGCTGCTTCTCGCGGCGTACGCGTATTCGTCGAGCGCGGCAGCATTCCGTACTCGGCGGTGACCCACCCCTCTCCTTTGCCGAGCAAGTGAGGAGGAACCCTGTCTTCGACGGAGCAAGTGACCAGCACCTTGGTGTTTCCGAACTCCACCTGAACCGAGCCTTCCGCGTGCAGCGATACGTTGGGCGTCAAGGTGACGGGCCGAAACTCGAGAGGACTTCTGGAGAAGGAGCGCATGCCCCCTGATTATCGCGAGCTGCCCCGTACGGTCGAGGCCCGCTGCAACTGAGCTTGCGGCCCTTCGTGCGTTTGAAACTGGCTCGCGAAGCGCCGCACGCCCTTGGCAATCCCGGAGGCGATCATCTCCTGGTATTTTGGATCGCCCAAGCGTCGGCCTTCTTCAGGGTGAGAGATGAATCCCACTTCCACCAGAACGGCGGGAACCTCGATGCCCATCAGCACGTAGAACGGCGCCTGTTGGACGCCGCGGTCCGTCGCCAAAGTCGACTGAATCAGTGCCTGGTGGACCGCGTAAGCGAGCCGCGACGAATCGGCATGCGCCTTGGTGCGAGTCAGATCGGCGATGATCCGCTGAACCGCGTCATCCGTACCCACGGCCGCGCGGACCAAATCCGCGTTTTCGAGATCGGCCGTTCTGCGCGCGTGGGCGCCCGAGGCCCGCTCCGAGAGGAAGTAGGTTTCGATTCCGCGCGCGTTGCGCCGCTGACGGGTCGTAGGCATCGAGTTCGCGTGGATCGAGATGAACAGATCCGGCCGTTCGCGATTGGCGAACGCCACTCGCTCAGCCAGGGTCATCGAGGCGTCAAGCTCTCGCGTGAGTACGACTTTCGCGCCCAACTCCTTTTCGAGCGCCTGTCGCGTCGCGAGCGCAATCTGCAGCGCCAGCCTCTTTTCGCGCAGTCCGAACGGCGCCACCGCTCCATCGAGCGCGCCACCGTGTCCAGGATCCAGCACGATGCGCGGGGTCTCGGCCGCCGAAGCCATCGCCGCCAGCCACAACCCAACCAGCGCTGCGCCGGCCGGCGCGCCAGTCGTACTCGTTCCTCTCATCGGTAAGGTCGATGGTAGCAAAACCCGCAGGCAAAGGAATGAACCGGACCGCGGTTCAGCTCTTCACCTCGATACCCACATCTCCCCTCACCACCTCGCCGATCCGGGCAGCGTTGATTCCCGCTCGCTTGAGCGCTCGGAGCGCGGCATCTGCCTGAGGCGGCGGCAGCGCCGCCAGCAGTCCCCCGTTGGTCTGCGCATCCACCAGCACCCACTTCATTTCCTCGGGCAGAGCCGAATCAAAGTCCACGGCTTGCTCGACATACGAAAGGTTCGACTTGGTGCCCCCAGGTATCGTGCCCTGTTTCGCCAGGGCCATCACGCCCTCCACCACCGGCACCTGTTGCCAAAAGAGCTTTGCCCGCTTTTTCGATGCCTTCATCATTCCAAACAGGTGCCCGAGCAGCCCGAAGCCGGTGACGTCCGTGAGCGCATGCACTTTGACCTTGGGAGAGGTGAAAAGCTCGCCGGCGCGCTTGTTGAGCTGCGACATCAGCTTCACGACCCGATCGACCACCTCGGTCGGGGCCACGCCCTGCTTGAGCGCGGTGGTGGCAATCCCCGAACCGAGAGGCTTGGTCAGGATCAGAGCGTCTCCTACTTTCGCACCAGCGTTGGTCAGCACCCGCTTTGGATGAACCACACCCGTCACCGCCATGCCGTACTTCGGTTCCGGATCCCGCACCGAGTGCCCGCCCAGGATCGGTACCCCAGCCTCGGACGCTTTCGCCTGCCCGCCTTCGAGGATCTTGGACAGCATCGAGACCGGCAAGTCGCGCGGGAAGCCGACCAGGTTGAGTGCGAACAGCGGCTTGGCTCCCATCGCCCAGATGTCGGACATCGAATTGGCGGCTGCGATCTCGCCGAAAGCGTAGGGGTCATCGACGATCGGCGGGAAGAAGTCGACCGTCTCCACCACCGCTAAGGAAGGCGACAGCTGGTACACCGCGGCATCATCGCCGGTGGAAAAACCCACCAGGGCGCGCGATGGCACTCGTGAAGCCAGATGGCGCAGCACCTGCGCCAAGTCCCCCGCGGGGATCTTCGCGGCTCAACCCGCGCAGTGGCTCAGTGACGTCAGACGCGGCAACGCTTCTTCCATATGGGGCGAAGCTATAACCCCGCTGAGGGGCCGCGGCTCAAAATCCGACTCGGACGTACTCCTTTTGGATGAGCCACAGCAACGACTCGGCCACCACCACATCGTCCTTGGGCGAATGATCCAAAATCCCTTTCAGGTTCCCCCAGTTATACACCAGCTGCAAGACCTCGAGCAGCTCGGGAGTCAGGTCGCGAAGCGGAGCCGCCAAGGGCATCGGAACCTTGAGCTGAGCTCCGGGCAGCGGGAGCAGCTTCTCGATTCGACGGTACTCGTCCAGAAGCCTCATCGCGTTCATCAAAAGTGCCTCGGTCGCGCCGTCCAACTCCGCGGGAAATGACTGTGGCTCCACGGGTCGAAGCTCGAAGTCCCCTTCCTCCCAAGTCAGGATGCGATTGAAGCTCTTCTCGGGCCCCAGCACATGGTTGTCGTCGATCACCGCGTAATGGACTTGCCCCTGGCGCAAATAGATTTTGCCTTCCTGATCTCTTTTCACCACCAAGACGCCGCTCTTTTTGGCGGTGTGGAAGAGCTGAAGCAGGTCCGGCAGCGGAACTTCCTGAATGCTGCCCGCCATCGAAGACGTTTTTCCCGAGGATCCAGCCGCGTGCGCCGCCGCCGCCTGTTCGAGCTTCTGGCGGGCCTCGCGCTCGTCAAGCTCTTGAACGTTGTCGGCCTTTTGCACCAGGCGAAGGATCGAGGTGCCGATCAGGATCCGGTCTCCCTCCTTCAAGCGCGCGTGCTTGATCTTCTCTCCGTTGACGAAGGTCCCGTTGGTCGACCCGAGGTCCTCGATGACCACCTTGCCGCCCTGGGTGATGATTTTCGCGTGCTTTCGCGAAACCATGTCCTCCGCCAAAACCATGTCCAGCTCGGTGGAGCGGCCGATGACAATTTGCTTCTCGTGCTTTAGCGGAAATTCTCCTCCTTGGTACTTCCCGGAGATGAATTTGAGGGCCAAGGCTCGGGGGGAACCCATGGTTCTAGCTTACAGGATGCCCTCGGAAATCAAGAACTCGGTACCGCGGCGTTGCAGTCGCAACCGCCGCGTGCGCTTTTCCGCGCCGGCCCCCTGCTGCTGGACTACCTGGTAGTCCTCGGTAGCCATGGCCTGCTCTCGCTCGACGCGAATGAACCACCCCAGCGCCTGGTAGCCAGGAGCCTTCGGGGCGACTGAGCGCCGCCGCGCCTCCAACGCTCCCACCACCTGGGTCAAAAGCGGTGCCAACCCCGAGACCGGCCGCCAACGTCCGGCGCGATATTCAAACGCGGTCCGTTCCAATCCGACGGAACTGACTTGGGTTGCGCCCAACCTGCCGGTGAAGTCCAGCGTGGAAACCACCTCGGCGGTATCGCCATTGGGTCCAATTCGAACGCTGAAACGGTCAAAGTGGTGCTTGGCGGATACCAAGGCCTCGGACGCTCCAGGAACCGCCAAGTGTAAGCCGTCGTTCTCCGTCTGCCTCAGCAACGCGATCAGCGCCGGTTCCGGCCCAGCGGCCGCACCCACCAGCTGGTACGCGAGGAGCAGGCCGGCACCCAGGGCGAAAACGATCATCGCCAGGAGCGCCCATTTGCCCGGATCTCGTATCAAGGGCCGAGCATCTTCTTTGCACGCTCAGCCGCTTCGGTGCCGGGAAAACGCTCGATAATTTTTTGGAGCGCCTCTTGTGCGTGCTGCGAGTCCTGGAGCTTGAGGTAAGCGTCGTGGAGGCGGAACAGCGCCTGCTCGTCGTAGCCGACGCCGGGGTATTTGTTCACCACGTTCTCGAGTCGGCCGATCACCGCCGCCCATTTATCCCGCTTCTCGTAGAAATCGGCCACGTAGATCTCGTGCTTAGCGAGGCGACGCGAAACCTCGGTAATTATCTTCTTCCCTTCCGGCACGTAGGTGGACTGAGGGTAATTCTTTACAAAGTCATCCATCGAGGTGAGCGTGCTTTTGATGGCGACTTGCTCCTTCTCGTAGGACGGAGGAACGAGAAAGAAGTCGCTGGGCATCTGCTGGTAGGTGCACATCCCGACGCGAAACGCGGCGTAATCGGCCTTGGGGTGCGTGGGATGAAGCTTGGCGAAGTTTGCGTAACGATCCTTGGCCTCGGTGAATTGATCGCGGGCAAAGTCCACGTCGGCCAGCCGCAGCTCAGCTTCCTTGGAGGCATCCAGGAAGGGGTACTTGCTCCGGACGTACTCGAAGTATTTCTCCGCTTGTTGGTAGTTGTGATTACGCAGCTCCTCGCTGCCGCGGGCCAGATTCGTTTTTGCATCGGTGGCGAAGTCCACTTCGCCGGTCACCGACTTGCAGCCAGCGGCGACCAGACAGGCACCGAAAACCAGCGCGAACGTGCGTTTCATGCGGACGGCAACCTAATCGCATTGACCCTCTGGATCCAGTGGGAGCTCCCCCGTCAGCCGCTCAATCACCGTCTCCGAGAACCCGCGCGCGGCGAGTAGGCGGACGGCACGCGCCGAGGATTTCCGATCCTTGGCGCCCTCGAGCTGCCGCTTGCGCAGCAAGGTTCGCGCCGATTCGAGCTCATCAAAGCCGACCTGCGACTCGCCGTCGCGCAGCCCTCGTCGCGCCTCCTCGTCGGAGAGGCCCTGCGCGATCAAACGGCCAACCACAGCGCGAGGACCGAAGCCCCCGGATAACAAAGTCGCCGCGCGCTGTCGCGCGAACCGCCGATCATCGAGGTAACCCAAGCTGTCCAAGCGAGCCAAGGTGGCGTTCTGCCGCGAGGCGCTGAACCCGCGGCGCTGCAGGGCGATTCGCAACTCCTGGCGGCTGCGCGAGCGCGCAGCGAGCAGCCTGAGCGCCGCGCGTAGAGCGGCATCCGCCCCCTTCAGGTCGACCCGAGCGCGGCCAGGCATGGCCTACCGCTTAACTTAAAAGCGATCGATCTTGAACTCGTCCGTCTTGTCGCCTCGGTCTCGGTCTCGGTCTGCGGCCGCGGGCTTGGACGGCACCGGGGTGGGCGCGCGGGGGGTAAGCTGAGGCGGACCTGCGGGTTGAGCGAAGCCGTTCGGCGAAGCCGGAGCCGTCTTCCCGTCGCCGGGGTTGTTCTCGAAATCGTCCCAACGCGAGTCCGAGGTGCTGCTGATTCCCGAGTAACGCAGCGCGAAATCGTCCGGGTTGCTCGCTTGCCGAAGGGCCTCTTGGTAGCCGATCAGTCCACGGCGCACGTGGGACATCAAGGATTGATCGAACGTCTGCATCCCGTAGGTCTGATGGCCTTGCGAGATCGCATCGGGGATTTCCTTGGTCCGGTCTTTGTCTTCGATCAGCTCCTTGACCCGAGCGGTGGTCTTGAGAATTTCGACGGCGGCAACGCGCCCCTTTCCATCGGCGCGCGTCACCAGGCGCTGAGAGATGACCGCCCTGAGAACCGAGGCGAGCTGCAACCGGACCTGCTTTTGCTGAAACGGCGGGAATGCCGAGATGATCCGGTTGATGGTCTCGGTCGCGTCCAGGGTGTGCAGCGTGGACATCACCAGGTGCCCGGTCTCCGCGGCAGTCAGCGCGGTCTCGATGGTTTCCAAGTCGCGCATTTCGCCCACCAGGATGACGTCCGGGTCCTGGCGCAGTGCGCTCTTGAGCGCCTGGCTGAAGGAAAGGGTGTCCACCCCCACCTCGCGCTGATTGACGATCGATCGCTTGTCTCGAATCAGGAACTCGATCGGATCCTCGATCGTCATGATGTGGTCGGTCTCGTTCGCGTTGATGTGGTCGATCATCGCGGCCAGGGTGGTGGATTTTCCGGAGCCGGTGGTCCCAGTCACCAGGATCAGCCCGCGCTCCTCGAGCGCAATCCTCTCCAGGATCTTGGGCAGAATCAGCTCGGTGATCGACATCACCTTGAACGGAATCACCCGCAGCACCGCGCCCGTGGTTCCCCGCTGCTGGAACACGTTGACCCGGAACCGTCCCAGCCCAGGCACGCCATAGGCGAGGTCGATCTCGTTGGTGCTCTTAAACCTCTCCTTCTGGAAATCGTTCATGATCCCGAACACCATTCGGGTGATTTCCTCAGGAGGGATTCGCTTCCCATCTTTCAGGGGAACCAGCGAGCCGTCGACCCGGAAGATCGGCGGAAGCCCGGCTTTGAGATGGATGTCTGACGAACCGCCGCGAAGCGCGACCTGCAAAATTTCGTTGAGTTCCACTCGAGTGGCGATGCTACCACTACCCCGTCAGCGGGGTGCCAGGCACTCATTGGCGCCCCGCGCAACCGCTTGGAGGTCCAGTGTCGAGCGTTCCTTACCGCGGACTACACGCTACCGTTTCGAGAATTGGAAGCGGCGCCGTGCCCCAGGCTGCCCGTACTTCTTGCGTTCCACGACTCGCGCGTCGCGTGTGAGAAAGCCCGCCTTCTTCATCGCCGGGCGAAACTCCGGATTCCAGACGCACAACGCCCGCGCCAAGCCGTGTCGGATGGCGCCCGCCTGACCGGAGAGCCCTCCCCCCCGCACGTTCACCACCGTGTCCAGCTTGCCCATCTGCTCCACCACGTTGAGCGGCTGGTAGATGATCATCTTGGAGGTTTCGCGGCCAAAGTATTGATCGATGGGGCGGCCGTTGATGGTCATCGTCCCGCCGCCAGGCTTGATCCAAACCCGGGCAATCGATTCCTTGCGACGACCGGTGGCGTAAAAACCGTTCTCGTTTGGTGTCGCCATATTTACGCTTCTACTTCCCGCCCGGTGGGCTTTTGAGCCGCGTGCGGATGCTCCGGCCCAGCGTACACTTTGAGCTTGTTCATCATCTTTCGCCCCAGCGCATTGCGCGGAAGCATCCGTCGAACCGCGTTGACCACCACATCCTCCGGTTTGCGCCGACGCAACGTCTCCAGATTGGTAATTTTGAGCGCGCCCGGCATTCCCGCCCTCGGGTGCCGGTAATACTGCTTGTCGGTCTCTTTGTTGCCGGTCACCTTCACCTTCGCCGCGTTGATGACGATGACGTGGTCGCCGGTATCCAAGGATGGGGTGTAGATTGGCTTGTGCTTTCCCTTGAGCAGGGCGGCGATCTGGCTGGCCGCCCGGCCCAACACCTTGCCGGAGACGTCGACGACATGCCACTGGCGCTTCACGTCCGCAGCTTTGGCGCTGTAGGTACCTCGCAACATGAAGTGAACCTCGGGGCGGACCTCGATTTCCCTGCTTCGGTCCACCAAAGGGGCACGTAAATAGGGGGGAGTTGGCGGATAGTCAAGTCGAGTGGTCGCCGGGTGGAGAAGCCGTCTGTGGTAAAGCTTTCGGGCGGTCCTCTGACGACAATACCGTCGCCAGCGTGTGGCTGAGGGAAGATCGTGAAAAGCGAAAAAGGAAGTCGAGCCAACCTGGCACCTGACGAAGTCCCCTCGCTCGAGGAACAACAACGGGCGGAGATCACCGAGTTGGGCAAGCGCGACTTCCTCGAGAGATTCAACCACTTGACCCGTAGCTTCACCGCGGATCCCGGCAATCCGGGCTCGTACCAGTGCAACCGTTGCGCTCGATGTGCCAACTGCATGTTCTGCAACGGATGCGACAGCTGTTACCACTGTACCCACTGCACCGAGTGCGCCCTGTGCACCAACTGCAGCCACTGCGTGGACTCCAAGAGCTGCCACGCTTGCGCTTACTGCGTGAACTCCGAGAACTGCAGCAACAGCGCCTACTTGGAGCGGTGCCACAACCTCTCCGACTGTAACTTCTGCTTCGGCTGTGTCGGAATCTCGAAGCGGGACTTTCACATCCTCAATGTGCCGTTCGACCGAAAGGAGTACTTCCGAATTGCCGGGCGCCTGAGGAGGGAGTTGGGGGTTCGTTGAAGTGGGCTCGGCCCCGATGGTCCCGATACCCGAGGGGCCCTTTCTGCGCGGCTCGACGGATAAAATTGGCCTGGCGGATGAACATCCCCAGAGGCTGATTCACCTTTCGGCATTCACCATCGACCCGCTTCCCGTGACCTTCGGCGACTTCGCGGCGTTCATTGAAAGCGGCGGCTACTCTCGCCAGGAACTGTGGAGCCCCGAGGGTTGGAGCTTTGTCCGCTCGTCCGGCGTGGTCCGTCCGCGCTTTCTCGGCGAGCCAGAGTGGGGCCATGTAACCGGCCCTCGCCAGCCGGTGTGTGGAGTCTCTTTCTGGGAGGCAGAGGCCTACGCGCGGTTCGCCGGCAAGCGACTGCCCACGGAAGCGGAATGGGAGAAAGCAGCGCGGGGAACGGACGGCCGGCTCTACCCGTGGGGCAATCAGTGGGATCCGACCCGATGCAGCTTCCGGGGAGGTCCGATCCGTGCGGCCCCACAGGTCGGGCAGTTCCCCAGCGGCGCTTCGCCCTGCGGCGTGCTCGACATGGTGGGTGGCGTTTGGGAGTGGTGCGCGGACTGGTACGACGCAGGCGAGTACGCGCGCTCGCCCGACCGGGATCCGATGGGTCCTGCGAGCGGGGAGTTGAAGGTGGCGCGCGGCGGCGCCTGGAACGCGTTGCCGCTGCAGAACCGAACCGCCAATCGAAATGCCTGGAAGCCAACCGCCCGCTTCAGCAATCTGGGCTTTCGCTGCGCACGCTGAGCTACTCCAGACCGCGGGCGGCGAGCTCGAGATCGTCCTCCCCACGAAGATGCCCAATCTCGTGCAGGAGCGTGACCCTGATTTGCTTAGCCAGCTCGTCCTTGTTGCGAACCGCTCGGGCGAGATTGCGTCGGTAGAGAGCCACGGATCTGCACGGCGCATCGCTCGACGTGCACGTCTCCCCCAAGGGCGGACCGCGGAAGAGCCCGAGTATCGTCGGAGACAACGGCGGTTCGGTGCTCATCAGATCCTTGTCGGAAGGAATGTCTTCCGCCACCACGGGGATTCCGCGCAAATCGCGACGCATGTCCGCGGGCAGCTCCGCCACGGCCTTGTCGACTTCCGACCGAAAGGCGTCTGGGCTCGGCAGAGACCGCTCCGGGAAGTCCTCCGGCGCAAGCCGCCGCGCCCTAACGAAGTATTGCTCGGCTTGCCGGAATTTACCTTCCCGCTCGTAGAGCAGGCCGAGCTGGTGATTCGCGTGAGCCTGGTGGTCGGGGTCCGAGAGCAATGAGGTAAAGGCGTGCCGCGCCTCCGAGAAGCGGCAAAGCTCGAAGAGAGCCATTGCCCGTTCCCAGCGCGCGTCGCCATTGTCGGGCTCCTCCTGGAGCGCTTGCTCGGCCCGGTCCAGGGCCTCTTGGGATTCACCCAGGTCGTTGAATGCCATCGCCGACAACAAGGCGAACGCGCCCGTCATCTCCCGGTCGCGCTGAAGTTGGGCCAGCGCCAAACCTCGCTCCGAATACACTGCCGCCAACTCGTCGCGCTCTCGACTGGAGGGCAGGCGAACCGCGTATAAGTGCGCCGCCCCGAGGAGCGCATCGAGATGATCTGGATTGATCGCCAGCGCTCGGCTGTACGCGAGCTGCGCGTCGTCGAACTGCCCCAGAGCGGCCAGCGCCGCTGCGCGCTCGGAGTGGGCTTGAGGATCGTCCGGGGACAACGCCGACGCGCGCGCAGCGCAGGCCAGGGCGTCAGTGTACTGACCGTCGTCGTAGAAGGTTCGCGCTGCCTCCAAGGGGTTCTGCGGGTCTCCTCGACATAACTGAAGAGGACCGGCCGGAATCCCGGAGCGGGACGACTGCGGGCTACAAACGTTGGAGGCAACTTTGGAATCGCTCGCCGGCGCAGGGTGGGCTTGCTCTGAAGAGCGATGGCAGGCGCCGACCGCGAGAAAGAGAATCAACCAACGGCAGCTCATCCGCAGCATGGTATGGCAGCGCTAGCCTTTTAGCACCGCGACAATTTCCGCCGCCGCCTTCCGCGCTTGTTCTACTTGGTTTGGCCGGAAGCTGATCGCGGCGACGACTGCGTGCCCGCCACCTCCATACTTTTCCGCGAGCTTCGAAAGATCGTGCTTCCGCCCTTCCGGCTTCCAAGGGTTGGATCCGACCGAAACCTTAGTCCGCTGCGGGCTGCCGCCCACCCAAACGGTGTACTGCGACTGGGGATAAAGGTAGTACGAGATGAATTTGTTCAGGCTGTCGAGCGAATCCTCAACGACGTCGAAGAAGACCACCCCCCGGTCCAGCGTCGCCTTCCGCCGCACCAGCTCGATGGACTTTTGATGCTTGGCGAGCAACGGGCGAAAGGCTTCGACAACTTGCGCAGACGAGGCGATTTGCTCTAACGAAAGCTGCTGCATGTCGCGGATGATCGTCCGGCTGAACGTTGGATCGCGATTCGCTTCCAGCACCGTCATCAGTTGAAGCGCGGCGTCGCGAAGCTCGACCGCCGACTGGGGGCTGGCGAATTGCGCCCCATCGATGACTTCCGCCCATTCGATCAGATCCACGAGCGGGGTGGCATCGAACCCAAAATTCTCCTGGGCAATCGCAGCGATGTACTTGGTGCAGCTTTTCCTGTTCGGATCGTGGAACTTCCGGCCTGAGCGGTCCGCCCGAAAATGGGCCTCGTCGCCCAGGACCTGGAACGCCGATTTGTGGTGGTCAAACCACCAGGTCAGCTTCGGACTTTGGCTGTAGCGAAAATCGACAATGACGTTCTCGTCCCCTGTGAACACCGATTCGTCCAGCGGGTTGGCGCCGGCCTGATGAGCGAGCCCTTGGTAAGTCAGCTCGGCCTTGGCGTCGATCCGCTCGCGGTAAAATCGCGAAAACACTGCCGCGCTCGCCGCGCCATCGAAACAGTTGTCGTGAAAAAGCACTTTGACTTTCATCCCTTTGGTCCTAGCAGCGAACACACCGCGCGGCAGGCAGATACCCGGAAAGTGGTGCTGAACCCGGGAACGGCGCCGAAACTCTCAGTGTGACAGGACTTTTTGCACGATGCACGCCGACAACCTGACCCTGGGCCGGACCCCACAGAAACCAGCTCGTTAGGTGTGCGTCTGAAATGGCATGGCTGGTTCTTCGAATAAGACTTGGAGGTCAACATGAGCCATTCGCCAAACAGAGGCCGACGAATGAACCGGGACCGTCGAGCCCCCTCAACTGAAGGTCGGAAGGTGCGCATCTACACCACAGTGGGAGAGTTGATCGCCGCGGCTTTCGACACAGTTGGAAATGAAGTCCTGGGCGTCGCCAGGCTGGTCTCCTCGCCGGCCCTGCTGCGCGCAAGTAGAGTCCGGATCGTCCTCGTCTAAGGGCCGCTCCGGTCATCGGCACAGCCAGACCGGCGAGTAGAATGGTCAGAAATGGCCTACCGCTCGGCCGAAATTCGAGACGTTCGCACCGCTTTGCTTCGCTGGTACGGCCGACATCAGCGCGAGCTCCCTTGGCGTCGGACGGGCGATCCATACGCCATCTGGATCAGCGAAGTGATGCTGCAGCAGACGCAGGTGCAGACCGTCATTCCCTACTGGCGGCGATTTCTAGAACGCTTCCCGGATGTTCGAGGCCTCGCGAGCGCTTCACTTCCGGACGTTCTCGCCGAGTGGAGCGGCCTGGGCTACTACTCGCGCGCACGGGCGCTTCACCGGGCGGCGCAAATCATCGCAGCCGAGCACGGAGGCAACCTGCCGTCTAGCGCGCAAGGCCTCAAAACCCTCCCAGGGTTCGGCCGTTACACGGCTGGAGCAGTGGCCTCGATTGCATTCGGCGAGCCCGCTCCGGCCGTCGATGGCAACGTCGCTCGCGTGCTTTCTCGCGCGTTCCTTATCGATGGGCTGCCTGGCAACATGGCTCGAGAAAAAAGCATCTGGGCTCTTGCCGAGGCAATGGTGCAAGGCAAGCGCCCGGGTCACTTGAACCAAGCTTTGATGGAGCTGGGAGCAGTCGTTTGCCGCAGGCACAGTCCCGGCTGTTTGCTCTGCCCAATTCGCAGCCACTGCAAAGCACTCCATTTGGGTCGGGTGGCTCAGATTCCGCCACCACGACCCCGGCCGGTGCGAACCATGCTTCGCTTTGCTGTCGCAGTGTGGCGAAGCAAGGGCCGCTTCCTTGTGGCCCGCCGGCGAGATGAAGGGCTCTTTGGAGGACTCTGGGAGTTACCTTGCGCGGCGCTGACATCGGACGCTGGCTGCACAACAATTGAGTCGGCTCTGCGTCGACTGCTGGGCGCAACTCTACGTTGTCACGGACTGCTCCAGGGCATCCGGCGAACACTCACCCACCGAGAGCTCTGGCTTTTCCCGGCGCTCGTGAGTGGATCCTCGAAACCGGATTCAATCGACGGCTATCAGGAGATTCGATGGGTGGAAGGGCCAAGGCTCACAACCCTGGCGATGAGCTCAGGGATGACCCAGATCATACGAGCATGCGCTGCGAGTTCAGCTAATCGCGCCGCGTAGCAAACGCCTTACAACACGGGAGCCGCTCGTACGCCCGTTCGGTTGAAGTCGCGCGCCGGAAAATGGCAAGAAACCGGGTAAATTTGCCCTCCCCCACAACCCGGAGAAAATGAAAGTCATGGCAAAACCCACAAAGCCCACAGGCTCCAACGCAACTGTCACCAAACCACCGATGCGCACCGCGCCCGATGAAACTCCGGGCGCCGACCGCCGCCCCACGAATGAGCAGGTTGCCGTCCGCGCGTATGAAATCTATTTGGCGCGAGGCGGCGAACACGGTCGCGACCAGGACGACTGGTATCAGGCCGAACGAGAATTGCTGCTCGGGCGGCAGTAGCAGCCGCGCTAGTTCAGGCTCAAGGAAGAGGCTGGCGCACTCGGCTGGGGTCGCGAAAGAGCCCTCTGCGCGTGACGAAGCTCTTCGAAGGTTCTCTCAGCATCCACCACAGAGCGCAACGCCAGACCGCACGCGGGTGTAAGCACCGTCCGAGACGCAAGCTCCCGAACTCCGCGCGGTCCGAGCGTGGCATCCAGCGAGACTTCCACGGCGTCCACCAGCTCGTCGACCGCGAACGATGAACGCAGGTCGGTCGGAATGATCCCCAGGCTCAGGCCCGCCCCGGAGGCAAGATAGCGCTTGAATGGCTCCCGCTCCTCCAGCAGTGCGTCCAAAGAAAGACGTACGTCGAGGGAGATGAGGTCCAATCCCAGATCGAGGATTGCGGCCCAGTCGGTATTGCTGCAGCAATGCAGACCGACCAGTGCTCCTTCGCGCTGCAGCGCCAAAGCCAGCACCCGCAATTCCTGAAGCGTCACCAGGTGGCGGGGATTGCGACGATCTAGGGCGTACAAGCCCGGTTCGTCCAGATAGAGGATCGGCGTCGCTCCAACCTTGCGAAGTCCCTTTACCATCGCCATGCCTTTGGCAAGCAACAGCCGAAAGATCTGCTGATCCAACTCGGCGAATTCCGAAGCGGGCATACCATCCGATGTTTTGGTCACCCACTGGACCGTGGCTGGACCGGCAATCTGCACCTTGGCGAAAGCAAGCTTGCGGTGCTCGACTTCCCAGAGAAAGGGCTTCCAGGCGCGGCAGGCCCGTGGGGACGGCTCGAACGCGGTCAGGTCTCCGCTTTCGAGGGCCGCCTCGATCGAGGCGCCGAATGCCGTCCGCCCTGCCTGCCAGGCCGAGAGGTCCACCCTGCAGGTGCCGTCCTCGTCAGTGCTGAGCCCAGGCAAACCATCGAGCGCGGCGGCGATCATCAATTCCGACGGATTGCCGGCAGGCAGTTGCGGCAAGTACGGGATGTCCACCTGCAGCGCCATCTGCAGCCCCATCTCGAGCTGGGTATGGGGCAGGCTGCCGATGCCCGTCGTGGCCCAGCGAGG
>Ga0126369_10000392_pt1 | contig 28615 bp, 35 predicted proteins | sample PanSoiMetaPlot_1_FD_109646 | JGI IMG/M metagenome (GOLD analysis project Ga0126369, IMG submission 109646) | Tropical forest soil microbial communities from Panama - MetaG Plot_1 | ecosystem: Environmental > Terrestrial > Soil > Tropical forest > Bulk soil | place: Panama | collected 2016-02-17
CCTGCACCAGGCAGGTTGACACCGGGGGAAGCTGGTGATGAAATGACTCGTCAGCTCAAAGAGATACAGGCGAAGCAGTCGAGCTTCATGCCGCACTTCATTGCCACGCTGGCAGCCTTGAAGGGCGACTTTCGTCCTGCCTTTCAGCTTGAAGAGCAGAAGAGGAAAACGGCGCAAGCGATTGGGGTGATACCGCTCATCAAAGCCGCGAATACCAAAGCTATTCAGGGCAATACTGAAGGGGCAATGGCTGATCTTACTGCCATCATGACAGGTGTGAGTGACCGTAACCCTGAGCTTGGTGCTATGGTCCAGAAAGGTATTGAGCGGATTCTTATGAAGGAGCAAGACCTTGAAGGAACGAAGTCTGTCCTGAACATCATGAAGAGTCGTGTCAGGGAAAACCCAAAACTTGAACCGCTCCTGAAGGCGGATATTCAGCAGCTTGAATATGATGTAGCGAATAAGACACCACCCCAGAAGGACATACGAGATGAACTGCTCAGGAAAGCGAGTCCTGACTATCAGTTCCACGAAGGGCAAGCGTTTGGCAGAGGTCCAGGTGGGTACTACACAGAACCTACTGAAGCGGTATACCGTCACACCGATGTCAACAACCTGCCAGGAGCAGCTCTCGCTCAGAGAGCTGGCCTGGGTATGCCAGAGCTTGTCAATGCCTTGAATAAGCGCCCTGGCTACGAAGGTGAGCAGTGGGACCCGCTCAGACAAACTTGGGTACAGCTTCAACCACTGGTGCAGCTCCTGGAAGCAACCAAGCTTAACCCAATTGAACCGACTTTACTGTTCCAGTGGATTCAGGATAAAGGTGTTATGTCTGCTCTATTCAGGACATTTGGGCCTGACCCCCTGACACAACTCCTCCGCAACTATACCACAGCCGGGCCAAATGCTCAGGCGACTCCTGAGCAACAGGAATGGGCAAAGAATCAGGCTCTTCGGGAGCAGACTGCAACCGCTGCAACCCCCGCAGGCAAGCCGGTTGCAGGACCAGGGGCTCCCCCGCAGGCCCAGACCTCAGTACTTCCTCAAGCACCAGGGGCTCTGGAGCGGGCTGTAGGCGGCGGTTTTCTCGCTGCTGATGTCGCGAGAAAGGAACAGATAGCAAGAGCCCAGGGGGGTGCGGCAATTACGGCGGAGATTGAGAATAATCCTTTCTATGCGAGGGATCATAACCATGTCCTGGTTGATTTGACTCCTACGATTGACCAGTTTGGGACTCATCAACCAACAATGACCGTGGCTGCAGCAAGGTCGAGATACAAGGATAATCCTAACATTGGCTATATTCCCAGGGAAGTTGATGAGAAGATAGTACAGCCAGGACTTCAGGGTCTTCGGCAGATTCGTAATGCCCAGGTGATCTTTGAATCGTTAGGCGGTGATGCTGATACTCCCTATGACAAGCTCTCAGATGCTGCGAAGGTGACGCTGACCAATCTTACGAATATCCCCATAGGGTCAAATATGACAGTAAGACAGGCGGCTGTAGCTCTGGTAGAGCGTGGTCTTAACAATATCCTTCAGACACAGGGGATTGATTCCCGTGAGGTGAACAGGCTGAAGGCGCAAATCAGCAACCCTCTTACGTCCAAAGAGGAAGCTCTGAAGGCTTTACCGCTCCTCCAGAACAACGTGCTAGAGTCTATTCGCAGTAATACAGGAACTGTGATAGCACCTGATGCCTATTCTTCACAGGAACAGAAGCGTATTAGCGGCACTGTACCTACGGGACCAGCGACGCCAGCCACTCCAGTACAGAAAGAAGTAGGAAAAGCGATAGGAAAAGCTGTCACCGATAGAATGATTAGTGGAATGTCTGACTATATGAGGAATGCTGGACAGGAATACGCTAATCGCATTGTACAGGATGCTATAAATGCAGATCCAGGTATGCGTCAAGCTCGTACCAGGGGGATTATCCAGGCGTATGATGAGGTGTATTCTCAAGGGACACCAACAACGACGGTGCCAGTAACACCAGCACCGCCTTCATCTGGTAGTACTGGTGCCGCTGGTAGTACTGGTGCCGCTCACCCATCTATACCAGGTGCAAAGAATCTGCCAACGATAGACAAGTTCCATTAAGGTATAGGGAACAGAACTGTATGGCTGAGCCGGGTAAGCTCCTCTATAAGACCATGAATGCCCCTGACCCTCAGACAGGAGTGGATAGGCCGTATTTCCAGGTTCATTCAACCGCTCCTGATACCTATAGGACTCCTGAAGAGCTTGATGCTGCTTTTCGTATATACCATCAGACAGGACAATCTCCGCCTGGCTATACCGTGATGCCTGTACACAGCGCTGCAACATCAGCCGGTCAGTTTTTTGACCGGCTGATTGGTCAGCCCTTGCGGAACCTTGAGGCTGACATACGCCGTTCTCCTGACGTTCCATCACTCGCGCCTATTCGTCCTGAGTCAGGGGCACCTGCACCAGGGGAGTCTGACCCATTAATGCGTATGCTTCCTGAAGGACTTCGCAGAAGCCTGCTCCCTGTAGCACAGAAGGTACTTGCACCTGTGTCTGAGGGGGTACCTGGTGCGGCTAATGTGCTGAAGGAGCAAGCAGCGCAAGCCGTGAGACAAGCCCAGACGCCTGAAGGGCTTGGTTCACTTGTCGGTCAAGTTGCCGGGACTATTGCCTCTGGGGGTATGTCAACTATACCTGCCGCGTTGGTACAGGCTGGTACGACGTTTCTTGGGCGTTACGGCGGTGACCTTCTTGCGGGTACTGAGAAACATGTTGGCAAGGCCCTTGCTGAAGCAAGTCTGGCCGCAGCAAGTAGAGGTGCACAGGGATTTATTCAGTGGCTAGCCAGCAGTGGTGTGGATAAACAGGCTGAGGCCAGAGTTCTCGGTAAGGTCCAGGATGTCTTTGAGCAGCAGTACCCTCATCTGAAAGGTCATCCTGACCTCACGAACTATGCTATGTCCAATAAGGATACCTTAACGAAGACTATGAATGTCCTTATAGATGATATGCGGGAGCAAGTAGGCACCCTGGTAAACGCTACAAAGGAGACTATCGAGAGTGGGATGCCACGAGCGCTGAGCCGTGTGCAGCGCCCTACCTTTGACGCCAGAATACGGGCTTTACAAAATGCTTCTACGGAGTATATTAACAATCTCAATGACGCTCCAAAGCTGGCGAAGTCTCTTACGGCTCTTGATGACGCTATTGTAGGAGTGGGGGACTTTCTGGATACAGAGTTCCCAAATAGTCCCTCACTGAGAGGTAATGCGACTGTAGCGCTGCTTGACTACAAGAACCAGCTTGCCAGGCAATCTGCTAACGCGCAGGTTATCCGGGCTGCGGAGCGCTCTGGAATGCAATACGGGTGGAGTAACGAGAAGTTCATGCAGGAAGTTGGTTCGTACTATAAGGATAATCCTGATACAGCTCTGGAAGCTGCTGGAAATATGGTGCAGCGTGGGATGGAGCAGTTGGACCCGTATCAATTCCATATACCGTCTATTGGTCCTGGCCTTCCTGGGATTGGTAAGGTAAGACTGACACCTGACATACCGCTTGGTGAGGTATATGGTGGAGGTATGCGCACACTGAATGTTGGCTGGCCACAGGTGCTAGGGCAGCTTACTGGTACCCGTTTAGGAGAGCAGTTAGCTCCTCCTGGCCTGGATACGACTCCTGGCACGGTAGGTGGTTCTGAACCACTCACAGTACAGTGGCCAGATGTATTAGGGCAACTTACAGGCAGTCAAGCAATGCAGTCCTTTGCAGGAGGTGGGAAGCAGTGACCGAAAGGAGAAGGTCAGGGTGGGACCGTGTTCCTACTCGAATCGTTGTTGGGGTATTACTTATGCCCGTGTTTTTTGTGGCAGTGGCTCTCGGTTTATGGCTCCTTAACGTAGCAGCGAGTATAGTGAAATGATCTTTAGGGAACCAGGATCACAAATTATCACGCAGTATTCTGTACCGCTCAGAGGTACGTGGAATAGCCTTGCTGTCCATTCTATACCACAGGACAGTCTGTACGACAGCCTGAACATCTTCATTCGTAAGGGTAAAGTACGGAATCGCCCTGGCCTTACCCCAGTGAATAGGACCATTTTCGATGGTCCCATTCTTGGAGGCCAGATGGCCGTGACGCCTCTGGAGAAGCGCCTGGTGGTCTTCACCAAATCCAGTACCTATGAGCTTGGTGAGAGCGATGCTACATGGGTATACGTAAACAGTAATACCTTCGCACCGAGTGACACAAGTGTCATTGATACAGCGGGGATTGAGACATCAAATATCTATGCTGTGCTGGTTGCCGAACAGCACAGTGCGCTCAAAGCCTGGAACTCTATCCTTCATACCACGAACACTATCACTCCACAAAGTGGGAGCGATCCTATTCCCGCTGCAAAGAGCGTATGTGTCGTTGTACGCCGTGTGGTGTGCCTTATACCACCGCATACTGTCAGGTGGAGCAGGGTGTTTCAAATGGATTATTTTCCGCCTAATGCCTACAACAAGGTCGCTCAGACGGATGATCTCGGCATCTGTGTCAGGTCGCTCACCAATACCAGCTTCGTTCTGTATAAGGAACGAAGCGTGTATGTTGCCAGGGCGAGAGAGGGCGGCGATGATACAGCTTTCCAATTCAGTGATCCTATCTATGCAGATGGTCCTGCTGGTGTTAGAGCTGTTATAGATGTGCAAGGATCTCATTTGTATATGACAAAGAACGGGAGAATAGCCCAATTTACAGGGGCGAACTATCCGCAGTGGATTGCTGATGGTCTCTGGCTCTTCCTCCAGGACGATATTGACCCTGTGTATGCCTCCTTTACGACAGGGGTATACGATCACCGTCTGCATACAGCTATCTTCTATTACCCCCGCCGTGGTGACAGCGGTGTTCTGAAGGGTATGGTCATTCTCTCCTTACCACTAGAGGGCGTAGACCTCCAGCAGCAGCAACCGATACCGGCTGCCTTTAGGGGGCTGAGTGGTATCCCTGTGACTCATGCTGTACAAAGTCACTTCAACCAGACGATAGATAGGTCTGTGGTATTTGGGAATGAGCAGAAAGGTTCTCAGAGTTTCTACCTGGACGAAACAGCGCAAACGGATGCTGGTCAGTACTATGACTGTATGATGTCGCATGCTCTTACTGCCATGCCTGATGCTCGTCATACTAAGGTCTCTTTCGAGACCTTTGTTGAGAGGCAGCAAGGGTATGGAGTGCTAGGTGTAGAGCCTGTTATCTCCGATACACTTGAGAGTCAAGATGGTACAGTAGCAGATGGCAAGCTGGAGTACATTGATCTAGAGACGAATCCACTCCAGAGTATCAAGGCGTTTGGTGTCAGCACGCGGTTCTTTGGGCTGAAATATACCTGGCGGAGCGACAGCACTGTCAGGTATAGCGGTAGTGTCATCTACAAATCGAACAGATAGAGTGCCTTTTAGGCACTCCATTATTCCATTATGAGGAGCGAAGCTGCTCATATGCTCACGAGCGATGTTCCCATGCTCACTGGGAATATTCCGGTTGACGTACAGGCTCTGCGCCTCTGGTGTCTCGACCTCCAGAAGCGTCTAGAGGAGCCCCTGGACACAGGCTGGCTCACCAATGTTACCGTACAAGACAAGACGCTTTTGGTAGGCGATCTACTCACAGATGTTATTAACACTCTTGGGACCCTGTTGCAGGTCCTGCTAGCTAAGGGTATACTTAGCCCTTGATGCTCTAGCTCTAGAAGGGATTGAAACTATGGTCTATGCACTCCTCCTTGACCTGGGGTATGAAGGGACACCGTTTCTTGGGGTCTTCAGTACTCGTGAGAAGGCTGAACGGGCTGCAGACGCCAGAGTTCAGCAGTACGGTGAGCAGTATGGTGGACGTATACGTGGCATAGACATGTTCATTATTGTCCCATGTGAGTTGGATAGAGTACTCCCCAGTTCGGATACACCACAGTTTGAGTACACTGGCCATGGTGAATAGATACTGCAGGGACGAACTGATTTTGAATATGCTCCTTCTCGTACAGAATGCCAACCTGGAACACGATGAAGCGCCGGGTGGCGTCGTACAGCCGCAGGCGATGAGTATTCAATGGCTGCAGGATATCCTGGACTTCTGCTACCATAAGTCTCCCTTTAGCTCTACAGTGACGCACACTACTCTCTCCTGTACAGCGCAGAGTGACACCATCACTCTGCCCTCAGATTTCATCCTGGACGTACGTGATGGCTACCTGGTGCAGTCTATTGCAGGTGATGCGCTCTCCCTTGTGCGGGTGTTCAGAAGGTCATTTCAGGACCTTCTCGATCAGATGCTAGGGAGCCAGCGGCTGACTGGGAATACCTATGTCTACCCTAACTTCTACTCTGTGGTAGAGCGTGACATAAACGGCCATCAGCTTATGCATGTCACTCCCATGCCACGGACCGCTGTAAGCGGCACGTTATGGTATTACCAACTGCCGCCCAGGCTAGGGGCAGCAGATAAGCCAGTGTTTCCTTCAGACCAGGTTATTATAGAGTACATGCGCATTAGGGCACTGGAGTGGATGGGTCTAGTAGATATAGGAACCTCTCTGAAGTATGAAGAGAGGTTAGTGACGGGAATGAAGTCAGCAGGACTCCTCAATGAGCCTGAGCGGACGGAAGTACCACTGGATACACTGAACTACCGCAGACAGGGCTGGAAGAATCAACCAATGTCGTGGATAGGCCCTGTGTAGGAGTGCCTATGAGGCCCTCCCTTTTTGTAACACTGAGGAGCGGAGCTACTCATGGCTGATCCTTCTCCTGTACTTCCGTCACTTACGGGGGCTATGGTCCAGCCTGGACAGGCCGGACAGCCTGGACTATCACCACTTTCCCCAGGAGAGCCACTGCCGCCTCTCCCTGAGTGGCTGCAAGGCAAGGGAGTAACCCCACTTCAGCTCTTTCTCAGTCGGCTGTATCTGCTGGGTAATCAGCCTGCTGGTAAGCAAGCTGAAGAGGAGTTTCCGGGCTTTCTTGGCACATCTTCGGGACTGAATGAACGAGCTGTACTTATGGGGAACCTGGTGCAGCAGTTCTATACGGGGCATCTTGATGCGTCAGGGGTCCAGAAAAAGCTTCAGCAGGCCATCAGAGATGATCCTGACACCTATCCCTTACAGACCCTCTCTGAGGGTCTACGGGCTATTGGCTACCAGACGCAGTACAACCGTAAGGGAGAGCTTGAAGACATGCCTACGGCTATCCCAGAAGCGTTTCCTGAGCCGGGTCAACCGATATTGCCACCACAGGGATAGGGGCTACTGAGCGATGCCTGCATGTGATCCGAACGTGTTTGACGCCGGGTTTACGCACACTACCTTTGCCGTGCCGTTTATGCAATATGCGCTCATTGGTAGAGGCTTCAAGAGGGTGGTGGCAGGCTCTAACGTGCCTATCCAGTTGGCCGTACAAGAGATGGATAGCACCTTTGGCAGGCTCTACAGCATGAATCCTGAAGGTGGTGCATATGTACAGATTCTCTATCCACCGGCAAGTGGGCTGAGTACAATCCGTACACCGCCATTTGACGGTGGTGTCTTTGACACCCCTGTTTTTCATGATATACCAGTCACCCTGACTGGTGTAGCGCTGGACTTTACCCGTATGGTAGGCATGAGCCTGGGCTCATTCCTGTATCAGTATGCCTCAAGCGTGAGCCAGCCAACTGGATTCTATACTGGACGGTTCAAGATGGTCAATGGCGATAAGACTACAGTAACAGAAGAAATGTTCTTCTTTGAACTTATAGCCCCTGTGGTAGTTCCCCTTTAGGAGTGCCGCAGATGGAACGGAGTGTCGCAGATGGCTGAAGGATTCATCACGCACGCCTTTATCTCTGCCAAGGCTGATAGCCCTGACACCAGCCTTGTATCGAGTAGTGAATGGAATGACAACCATGTCATTGGCGGTGGGGTCAATTCGCAGATACTTACAAGGGACACCAGCACTGTCCATGGTGCCAGTTGGATCAACGCACCGCTTATCCAGACTGCTTCTGGGACGTACAGTGGCGGCAACCTCTCTGCGGCGCTTGCACCTATCACTGTTGTGACCAATTCCAATGCCATCTTGCTTATTATTGTGTCAGGCTCTGCAACGCTGGCAACAGGGACGACAGCGACGCTCTCCCTCTATAGAGACGGAACACAAACCCGTATCTATACGTTTACGTCTGATGGCCAGGTGAGGCCAGTCATTGCTGAGTTGTTTTCAGAAGCTGCTGGGTCACACACTTGGAGTATCATCCTCTCGACGAGTGGAGCGAACTATACTGCTTCTAATGTGACCCTACAGATTATGACGATTGGGCGCCTATGAGGCCTGCTTAGGCAGGTCTCTTGTAGGAAGGAATACGACTCCAACTGATACAGGTATCGAGTTCTCTCCTCCACTCGATACCAGCGAAGCGATCTTCTCTTTCATCCAGCCAGGCAAGACAGAAGCATGCAGCGAAGCAGCCCAGACCAAAGGCCATAAGGCCAATACAGACTATGGACATGAGGGGGAGTGTTATACTCATGGCCATGGTAAGGGTACCAGAATCTGGGTAGGAGACGAGCACATCTTGAGCAGGAAGCCTACCAGGAAGCAGAGAAGGATGAGGGTAAGCAGTTCATGGAGCTTGAGTTCAATCACTGTTGAATCCTCTTTGTCTACTGCGGTATCCCCTTGTGTCCACCTGGGAGCCTGTACGCATGCTGCGCAGTGCACGAAGCTCTAACAGATACTGCGCCATCAGGCAGGCATCTCTCAGGTCGGTGCCGCTCGCTTCTGCGCTGCATGCGAGTGTATAAATACTCTCCACCAACCTCCTGAAAGAGACATCGGTTACGTAGCGCTGCTCTAGGTGTAGACTCATGCTGGCCACCCTGCTACCTTCACCTGTGCGGTTATCATCAAGCTTCTTCCGTCGTAGGCTATAGGGCGCTCGATAATGGCCCTAGAATCGTCCAGGAATGCTTCCAGAGAGAGCCCCTTATCCAGGTACTCCCTCTGCATGAAAGTAGCCTTAATGGCGAACTTGTCGCCGTCATGGGCATTGTGCAGCAGACGGACGCCCTCACCTAACCAATCATGCATGAGAGAAATGGTTAAGTTGTTGTAATCGCTCACTGTTCCAGAAACCATATGACTGAAGCCCTCCTTCCCAGTATCTTCTGAACTATCGTAGAACATGCGTTTGAAGCCGTACAGCGTTCTGGCGATACGGCTGCGCCGGATATAATCCATAATGGCGAGCTTCCGTGTCCAGGCTTCTCCCTTGCTGGCGATATAGGTTCTGGCATGCCTGCGAAGTTGGGCAGTGCTGAGGCCGTACTTCTCGATTCCTTGAATCTTGTACACGAAGTATTCATTGCGGGCATACTTACTGCCGTGATTGAAGTTCTTGGCGAGTACACGACGCTTCGTGTCCTTGCCTTGCCATGCCGAGTGTCTCCGCCACTCGGCGTCTACAGCAGAGGTGTGGGGATTACGTAGGTCCTGCGGCAGAGGTAGCCCAAAGATGGCACAACAGGTGATGGTGTGCAGGTCGTAGCCCTCTCTGTGGGCCTCCAGGGCTTGCTCGTCTGCGACAATCAAATCATGTATTTTCCCTTCAATGTTGTCATGATCGAATGACAACAAGATTTCATCCTCGTCGGGGAGTTGAATATCCCTGATGGACCAACACTCTTTGGTCCATTCGTGCTCTTCCCGTGGACAGTGTTGGTTGACACAGGCACGGGGCCAATTGGTAATAGGAGGGTCAATAGTACTGGTCCTACCAGAAGCTTGACCTGGGTAATGTCTGGGATAGATGCGCTCTAACCCATGCAGGTTGCTTATAGTGTTCACCAGCAGTGTATGGTCTTCACTGTACGTGAGCCGTAGTGCAGCCAACTGACGCTGCGCAGCAGAGGCATTCTTGGAAGCGATGAGTCGCCTCAGGGCTTCTCTGTCGAGGCTGCCTTTGCAGGTTCTACCTGCCATGATCTTCCCCTTTGCACAAGTGGAGCAATAGCCACCTGAGTTGTGAGCGTGATGTCAAAGTCCGTTTTCAGGCGCTCTTTCAGTGCGTGACTTGCACACTGCATGACTTCGAGGATAGCACGCTGCACTTGAGGCATACTGCTTCTCTTTGATGACCTCAGCGTGACAATCATCGTCACCTGGACTTTACGCTCAAGAGCACGCCTTTCAGCCATAACTTACCTCCACTTTATGCTCCTGGCAATGCGTGGTGTCGCCGCCGTGGAAACCGTTACAGTCACAAAACGAGACGAGGCCGCACTCAGCACAACGCACGGTGCAGGTTGCACGACAAAAGAGGCATACCTGTACAGGTTTCAGGTCCTCTTCGTAGACGGTATGAAAGAGACTCTCAAACTCAAATGACAGCACATGGCTGTAGAGGATGACAGTCTCACACCTATAGCACCGTATCTTCTTAAAGCCCTTACGTAGTGCCATGAGACTTCCCATAGAGATGCTCCAACATGGCTTTGCGCCCTCCCAGATTTAACTGGTTGTCACCTGTTAAGTTTCGTGCCTCTTCTTGATAGCTGGCCAGCCTCTCTTCCAGGATAGACTTAACTTCGTTAAGTCTAGCGGTGTCAACACGACTGCCTGTTGTCTCTGCCCTATGATACGCCTCTATGAGCCGCACCCGGTAACGTCTGTAAACGTTCCATGAGAGAGGGTCTTCCCTGAACTGCGGCAGGAAATGCCTCTTCCACATCACCATAGGTTGATGGGCGTCAAGAGCACTGTACAAAGCTTCTTGCCCTTCAACCGCTATAAGGTGTTTGTAGCGGTTAAGGGTACCGTACTTTGAACCGATATAGTTTAAGTTATGTGGCTCTCCAGTCCATAGGACCGTATGAGCCAGGAACATATCCTCCAGGTTGACTCTTACAGAGCCAACTAGGCTTCGGAAATGGCCGTAGTCAGCAATCCAGTTCTGTGCCAGTACGGTTGAGCCCGGTGTGACAGCCATGCCCTTATGGCTGTCACCCTGGTGTTCTACAGCATACAGGTGTTCATCACTACCACAGAGACTCCAGCGTAGAAGCTGTCCAGTTTCAGGGACATACTCCGTATCGAATGCCCCATACATGGGCCATTCGTCTGGGGGAGAGGTTGACCATGTGGGAAGGGGCTCTGGCCACTTTCCAGCGAGTAACAGGCGTAGTCTGTTAAAGTCTTCAAGGGTTGCATGGTAGTATTTCTTCCCACCTTGCCCCTGTGCCCCTGTATCGCTTGAGTCTATATCGCCCTGAAAGAGCGCAGCAATATGCTGTGTAAAAAATACAGTACGGCCCCCTGCAAGTGGATCGTACTGCGCAGTGCTCACAGTCTTAAAGCTACGGTAGTCCTCTACCGTAGCTCCGTAACCTCTCCAGGATTCCATGACGCCAGCCTTGCGGCCATATTCATTATCTTCGCTCTGTATTCCGGTCACGGCGAACATAGCATGCCGCCCCATTGTCACCACGATTTTCGTGGTGACGGGGGGATGGAAGTACTGCTGCTGGCAGTGCTTCATGGCCTTGACTATTGGGGCTTCGGAGGTTTCCAGCTTCATGGCAGTCGTGATATGCGGCACGTCATTGGGTTTGAGACCCAATGACACGCCTGGCCTACACCTAATGACGTTCCCTACACTTATCTGGTCACGTGAGAGACCAGATAAGGGGAGGAAACGATTGTTAAAGAGCTGTCCCGTTGCTCCGATAAGTGGTTGCGGAGTCACCATGAGGGCATCATCATGCTTGACGCCTTGGTACCATGTGCGCTTCTGGAGGAGCCTTCCTGCTTCTTCATCGGCCCCAGGTGCTTGAGCCAGAAAGTACACCTTGGAGCCCGGTAGTACTGTGTCAGGGACAAAGTACTTCCCTTTGTGCTCGAAGGGGCAACCAGCACAGCCTGAAGGCTTCAGTAGTGGCATATTACCAGCTCTCCCTGTCATTGGCACTGCGCATCCTGTGCATGAGCTGCCAGGCTTCTTCACTGCCCTCTACCTGGAGGCATGTCAGACAGAACTGCCGTTGGTAATACGGATCAAGGTCCTTAAAGTCGTAGCGTAGATTGGTTGATACCATATGAGTAGCTCGCTTGCCGCACAGACTGCGTGTCGGCTGACCTGGATACGTTACGCCTGTAAGGTGTAACTTAAGCGGTTTAGGTCCCATGTTATGTCTGACTGGCATAGTAGCCTCGCTGACCTGGGTACTCAGGCCCGTCTGGGATAGCGCCTTTCACCGGGCTTCATAGTCCTCTTAATGTGCATAACCCCCAGTCTACCATCGCTGCCTAGCATGGTGTTGAGTGTGTACTCACCCTCCTCAAGGAAATGCTTGAGATCATTCTCATCCTTGAGTTCACGGCCATTCACAGCCAGAAACGCCTCGCAGACCCGGTCATACATCTTATACTGAAAGTCCATTTCACCCTTGAAGGATGGATTGGAATGCTGGCGTTCATCTGGGGACAGCCTGATAAACAGGAGTGGTTCATACTCAATCCCGTTCACCACCTTTTTATCCGCTTTCCCAGAGACACTGTACACTACTCTGCCCTGTGGATATACATCGCCGGGTTGACTATCATCCTCTCTCCACCTCACCTCAAAGGTATCCCACCGGACACTTTTGTTGTAGTCACCGGGAGGTGCTGTCATCTCCTTATGCCGTTCCTGGCGTCTACCTGTGTCAAATGTTTTCCCGGTAATTTGACCTTCACTCAAGCGGGTGCTTTCATCTGTATCAGTATCGTCAAAAGCTGGGGGAAGGTCAACGCTGTCCTGTGGTTCCTGCGGTGAATGATCACGCCTCTGTTGTGCCATGGCTGGACTCCTGTTCTTCTAAGTAGTGTTTCAGGCCGTTAATCATCGTAGTGGCTTGTTTATGCGTAAGCTGCTCTGGTTTCGTAATGGTGCGCATCACAAAATCACCAAAGGTATACATACGCCCATCAGGTGTATGTATACGGTCGGTAAACTCCTTGAGCTGTAGTAACTGCTCTGCTGTGACACTGCCACCAGTGAACTCTAGATGAGCATCGGTATCCTCTCCCTCGAAGGTAAGGTTGAAGGCAGTCTTGAGGATGTACCTCTGCAGGTATGTCACCGTCCCTGCGTCAGCCTGGGTCTGGTTCATCCCCCCTCTTGTGCTATCAGCATTCAAGTAGCGGACAGCATTATGGCCTAGCAGCTCCATATGACCTTGTCTATGCCTGACAATGGCATAGCCGTAGAGCCAGCCAGGAGATTGTTCAGCCCCAGGAAAGCAGTAGCTCACAGAGAATCCGTATTTTGTACGGACTTCTTTAATGGTATGTTCGATATCTTCAAGCGCAGCATATCTGCTCTTAGCACCTTGGCGGGTTTTCAGTATTGGTGGACACTCTGCCTGAAAGGCAGCCATGTCCCTGTAGAAGGCATTACGTGCTTCTCTGGCTTCCCACTGTACTTGCAGCTCGTAGAGCCGTTCAAGTTCCCCAACCAGGCCCTTCTCAAGGGCTGTAGCCATCATAGGATGGTACGGTGATAGAGCTACGGCTGCTGAAGCACCGTGCGCTGCTTCTGCTCTATCGCTGCTAGCGATAGGTGTAGCTTCAGGTCCAGCAGCCAGTTTACGTAGTGGCCCTCTATGAGGGCCTGGCATTTTCTGTGTAGGCATAGATGTTCCTTCACTCTTCTTTGATCGTAATGTGCCCATCTGTGTCGGTATGACCGACACATACCATATGAGGTTACACCTGTGAGGTGTAACTTAAGTAGGCACTCAAAGGCACTTAAGGTCTTAGGTGTAGCTACCTATCGCTGTTAGCGATAGGTGTAGCCTCAGTTGGCCAGAGTAAGCTGCTTAGCCACAAGGGCGTCTATGGCGCCATCAATGGTCTCATACGAGTCGAAGTCCACTTCAAAGAGCGTACATTGCTGCCTCAGGGCTGCTACACCAATGTCATCTACCAACTTGTTGAAGTAGGCTCTAGCAGCCGTCTCCAGGGTTGCTGGCTCTGCTGGTATTGGCGCTGTTTGGCCTGGACCGTAGGCACGATAGCCATTAATGAACTTGATACTGGTTTCTATCTGGTGTTTATGCCTCTGCAGAACAGCCTTGGTACGTTGGTAGTTCTCCAGGTACTCCAGGAGGGTCTTCTTGCCCCTCTTGTCTACATGGGTACTGACGTACTCCTGAAGTGCCTGCCTGGCATCATCGTTATCTATATCAGGAATACGGAGTTTCCCGTTACTATCGACAATCGTATCCATCGCGTATAGTGTGGCTACCGCCCCACTTGTCACGGTGTTGGTATCATTCTCTACAGTTGCACGGCTTTCGCCGTGAAACACGTCGTGTTCATCCATACTTCACTCCTTCTGACCTGTTTATATGACCGACACATACCGCCTCACCTGTATCTGGTATTGCCCACATTTGTTTTCTCGTAGCCCTCCTTATGCCCTGGGTGTATACTGGCTGTTAGCCTCAACAGTGATACAGTGTACAACCTGAATAGCCTGTTGTCAATATCTCTGACCTCTAAAGGGATCGATTTGAAAATCGATCCCCTTTTTCCTGGCTAATGGAGCCCTTAGCGCTTATAGAGCGCTTTATTCCCCCGGCTGGACCTATCGCTAACCGTATGGCTATCCGCATGGCTAAGAATTTGGTACCCATGGCTGGACTGATATAGATCAGAAAAACCGAATCATATAGCTCCAGATCAGTCAGTTCGGTTCAATCAGTATTATGATAGGATAGTCCCTCCTGGTGAGCTATAGCATGGTCAAGACAGGAATAGCAAGTATATGTCTTATCCTTATAGGGGGAAAGTGTGGCTACCGCCCCACTTGTACAATGGCCTTCCAGGTGGACATACGGCTGGTAGGCAGAATAACTCGGAAAAAATACCGTATACCTCTTGACATACCACCTAGGAGCTGTTATCTTATACGTCATCTACCCTGTACACAGGGATGGCGGTTGGAGACAATAAGCGGAAGTTCTCTAGAATGCCTCTATGCTCTCCTCGTGGGGAGAGTATCCCGCAGGATTAATGGTGTATAACCTATCGCTGCTAGCGATAGGTGTAGAACGCCATAGCGAGGTATGTGATCAGTGCAGTGTCTGTATGGGCTGACATATCTACCCCTCCTGGTAAGCGGTGATGGTACCCACTGTTGGCCGTATAGACCCCGCTAGAGAATGAATGCTTTACATATGAGTGTAATGCAGCTTAGGGGTGCTACCCCGTGTGGCTACCGCCCCACTTGTAGCACCCCTGAAAGGTTCAAAGCCCTTAATACCTATCGCTGCCAGCGATAGGTATAGAATGCAGATGACACTGTATGTGGAAGGGAAACTATGATCGTTGTACTCGGATGGATATTCCTTATCCTGCTCATTCTCAGTTGCTTCACCTGGGAGCCAAAACCAGACCCTACAGAAGAAAGACGAAAGGAGGAACAGTTTAGAGCAGCAAAAGAACGCGATGAGCGTATGTATGAACTAGAGCGTGAACGGTTACAGCTAGAGCGTGAGCGCTTTGAATGGGAATGTCTCCAGCATGAAAGGGAGAATCCTCAACCTCCAAGATCTACGAATAACACACCCTATATTCCTAGGAGGAGACTTCTATAATCACTGTGATGATTGTGATCGGATGTATCATTGTGTTTCTGCTCATTCTCAGTTCCTTTAACCTGGAGGATTAGGCATGCTATCGGCAAGTTACCATGTAATGCAAGATACAGTCGTAAAGGTGTATTCCTCTACAGGGAATGTGCACTACCTTACCCTGGGTAAGCCAGAGTGTGGTCTATGCGACCTTGCAGTCTTCATGACTACCCCTGAAGATGTCCAGAAGCTTATAGATGGTCTTCAGGAGCTACAAGCCGCTATGGAGAAGAATAGAGTACTATGGCCACTAAACGTAAACGTATGACTGAACAGTTCAGTATCACTATTCCTCTGATTCTCCACTTTGAGAAGGATATCAAGTATAAGGAAGTTCAGCGTATCACGAAGGAGCTCTATGACTACCTCAAGTCTCAGGCATGGGATAAGGCTACTTTAACTCTAGGAAAGGCGCAACTTAGGAAAGAGACCATTTACTAAGCGTCTAGCGCCGCTTAGTAAGGAGGAAAAGGGTGTGCACTATGTACACCCTACTTGTCATGAAAGAGAGGGTATATGCCTGACTATGAAGTCGAGATTACCGTTACCGTTACGTATACAGCTGTGAAGTTGATCAAAGCTAAGGACGAAGAAACGGCTGGAGAGAGAGTTGGAAAGGCACTGGAAGCCGTTCACAGTCTGGAGACCTTCCAGAAATATATCGGCAACGACAGTGACATCGGTGAAGACGTTGACTGCGCCATTGAAGCCGTAACCGAAGTCTAGCTCTAGAGTCGTTTGTAGGAGGGAAAAGGTGAAAGTGAAGAGGAACACACAGGAAGATCCATACAGGGATTATCCCCATATACCGTGGAGTGAGAAAAACTATAGAGGTCATGCCAGTGAGCGTATACCATGGGCACAGCTTATTTTGGTAGCGCTTGTTATTCTTCTTCTCTATTGGAGGTCTTAATCGCTCCTGCTTGTAGACACATACTGAAGAGTGATCTCATAGGGGTATGCCGTGATAGGTGTAGCATACCCCATTACGAACCACCTATGTGCCTGTAGGGCCTATCGCTTCTAGCGATAGGTGTAGGGCACATACTACGGATACATCTATGGAGCATACTATGTGTACTCATTGGACCTATGGTGATCTTGCATCGCTGTCTATACGAGCTTTAGAGACTGTACAGGCACTGATGTACCCCGATACTGACACCTACTGTGAACACTGCTCTGTCATACCGATCATGAGGGGTGATCGGTATTGTCTGACATGTGCTCAGGAGATTACAGACTACCTGGCTCAGGTGTATAAGGAACAGCAAGCCTGCGAAGAAGGCTTATACTAATGAAAAAGATATCAGTCAAGAACTACGATGAACTCGCTGTATTCCTGATGGATTTCCATTCTGGTCAAGACTCAAGGGGCTATAGACTGCTCTGCAGGCTTGATCCGAGGAAATTTTCTTCTGCCTTCCGTGAGGAAGTGCGTCACACATATGTGTATAACTACCTGGTAGCAACCTATAAGGATAAGGTGTAACTATGGCACACTACGTAGAAGTGATCGGTACGATATGGCTCCCAGCAGTGACTGCGGCTACCCGCTATCCAGTATATGAACATGACCTTGAGAATATGCGCCTAGAGGATAGGACCATTGATCGTGAAGCTATTGAGGAATGGCTCACAACCCACAGTGGGGACTTTCAGTGTATTGATGATTTCGCAGCGTGGATTGATGGTATTGAGTATCCATGGGCACATGAAGACAGTGAAGTCACCTTCAGCGACTGCTTCTATGGATCAGAGGAGTAACGTTATGGCTATAACCCAGATGGAAGCCTACTTACGGGTAGCCGAAAGGCTCCCCGTTGATGATCCTAGCATCTTACGCCGTCTAGAGAGGGCTGATAGAGATATCCTACGTGGCTATGGCTACGAGATAAAGCCATGTCCTTGTAGCAGTACTGATGCTTCACATCAGTACTATGTCACCAAGCTCTCTACTGCCCCTATGGGTACAGATCAGAGTGATACCATCTATATCGTCAGTCGGGATAACTGTACATGCCCTGACAACCCTACAGCCCGTGCAGGACTGTGTAAACATCGCCTAGCCATCATGATCTATGAGGAGATGCACCATGTCTAAGCTTAACTCCCCCATTCAACCAGAGCTGGAGAAGCTTGTTGACAGGGAAGGTCTGCATGATGTGCTGGACGCACTGTCTACCATCTGCTATGAAAAAGCCGATCACATTCGTACAACCCTGCGAGACATAGAACTAGCCAGATTATGGATACATACCGCACGACTCCTTGATACCCTTACAGAGAAAGTGGAGCTATAGCTATGCCTAAACTTGCCACTGTGCCCTTTAATATCTGGATTCAACCCCTGAGTGACAGGCGCAAGCACTGTCATCAGTGTGAGGCATCTATTACCTCGACCAATCAACACGTAAGCGTCGGTGAATACCAACACGGGAAATACCGCAGTTCCTTCTATAGCTGCGGTCAGTGCCTGATTAACACTATCGAATCACATCTCCTCCGTAAAGGACCCTATACTATCCGGGTAAGGAGTGGCTACCGTATGCCCTGGTACGTAGGAAGAGAAGAATAACGCATAAGGGGGGTGTCACTTGGTGGGTGGCACCCCCCTTTTCTGTTTGTGTCGGAAGGAGTCTCTATGCCTATGCGAGTGGTGCAGATTGATCAATTCTGTGAGGAGCCGGATGAGGTTGATTGGCTTGTCGATAGCCTGCTTGCCGATACAGGTTGGACGCTGTTCTACGGTATCTCTGGCCTGGGTAAGTCTACCTTCGCCCTCCAGCTCTGTGAGTCACTCCAGACTGGTGTGACCTTCCTGAATCGGGTGGTGAAGCCTACCCGCTTTCTCTACGTTCAAGCGGATGGTAGTGCTCCTGAATGGAGAGCAATGTGTAAGCGCATTGCGCCCAGAAGTGTTGGGAAGTGTATTGTGGACGTACCGACGTATGCCTTAGACAATCCTGCCTACGTAGACTACATCCACAATGCTATACGGCATGTCAACCCTGGCTTTGTGGTCTACGACAGCTTATACAGCTTGACTGCTGTCGATATCAATACCCCAAAGATACTCATGACTGTCAATGTCATGAAACAGCTCGCACTGAGTAATACTATTCCGTGGATGTTGATTCACCATCCCATCAAGTCTGACCCCTCCTGCCCTGCAGGTAGTGCATCACTCACGGCCAATTGCTCGAATGACTGGTCACTCACCAAAACCAAGCTCTCTATACGAAAGGGTCGTTTGGTCAAAGACAAAGAGGTACTCCTTACCCAGGATGAAGAGTATCTTTGGCATCTCTATACCCGACCTCACGGCCAGGCTGGTAGCTTACCCACAAGCTCAGCGTATATCTCTAGGGCGAGACTTTCATGACTCTCTGTGACGAAGTGGGATAGAGCTACGGGCTGACCCGGTTGATGCTGCGGTACTCATGACCTCCTAAGTGGTGGTAGCCCTGGGCCTCACCCTGGGGCTACTTTGTGTCTGGAAATGATCAGGTGGAAAGGGTGAGAAACAGCCATATCTAACTAAAACAGAAGTGACTATGGTGTGAAGTACTAGGGTAATATAATGGAGCTATGGGAGGGATAGGGAATCCCTATATCATGTTCCACGTGGAACATATTTCGTATCTATAGGGACTAGTCTGCCTGGATACATCTAGCAGCTATCTAGCAGCTATCTAGCAGCTATCTTCTATCTCCAGACCAATCCATCTCGATCTATACCGACATGGTGTATCAGGGCAGGGAGGACCATCCTGAATGACCTATGGCTGATAGATCTGTACCTACCAGGGATGTGGCTTGTCCAGGGGACCCACCAGATGACCCAGGTTAAGCCCCCGCCCCCCCAGTATCACCCACACACACACCTAACCCACTCAATTCTCTAGCCATAGAGAATTTTACCTGCACATTTGAGCACCGGCCTGGCTGGCAGGAACTGATCCTGCTATACTTTGGCTTCCTGGAGCAACATCATATGCCACACTATACATTACTATCCGGGGTACGAACTGATACAGTGACAAGCAGATGTCCTGTATGCCTGAAGGTACGTTTGCATACAGAAGCAGAGGTCCATAACCCTCAACGGGAGCTGACCGCAAGTCAGCTCTGTTGTTCCTGGGAACATAGGATGATACAGACCGAAGCTATAACATCACTCGCTCGGTATGAGCGAGTGTGGTTGGAGAAGCACTATCCAGGGCTCTTAGCCACTGTACCATGGGAAGCTGAAGGGCTGTTCTGGAGAGAGCATGGGGGTATAGATGTTGTGGACAAATCGGGCTATAGCAGCGTTAGCAGGAGGCCGTAGTGTATGGCGGAAGAAGAGCTGTTCTTACTCTGGATCGGGGCTGAGTGGCTGGCAGATTGTCGGCTTACTATAGACATGCTTTATAACACTGAGACGGGGTGGATAGATACGGACAGTGATGTCACTCTGAACCAGAATACAACTGCTCATGAGCAGTTGTATCAAGAGGAGTAATGCTAGTAGTCGTGGAGCGTAAGCTACACAGATAGAGTACCTGACGATGGTAGATGATATGGTCTACTCCAGTATGGTCTCTTACATAGGTATACCACATGTCAGTGCGATATACCCTGGCCATTAACAGCTCTCTGTGCGGCTGCTTCCTGAAGAGCACCCAGGAACCTGGGGCAGGCTGGTTTATCATGTTCAGGCCACTCCATATGGGTATCAAGCCTGTGCTCCTGAAGCTGGTTCACTGTTTCGCCGCTGTAGCTACAGCCTGCTTCTGTACACTTGAAGACCATGAAGTGCAGGAGCTTGTGGCTGCGTAAGCAGATACAGGGGAGTGTGTTGCACTTGTGGCAACTATACTCAATTCTACTCGGATTATATGACATAGTTGCTCCTTTCCCCTTCCCTCAACGTACCTGAAGAGAGCCAGTGGCGGCGTAAGGACGTGTACGGACTATTAATGGATCAGTTGTACTCGGCGGTAGCGTGGTGCTAGGGTCAGGAACCGAGTCGCTACACGTACCCAGGGCATAGCACGGATCGAGGACATGCAGATATGGTACGAGTTGACTCCAATCGATATATTGTCCCTGTACCTGGCCAATCACAGCACTGCCGCTACCGCCAATAACGTTCCCAACTCCTGCTATGGATTCCATCCACGACACCCAGGGTGATTGCGTTATCGCCCCAGAGTAGAGCGCATTCTCGTGACCCTCAATGAGGAACTGCGTGATCCATTTGTGGCCACTTGGGCTACCGGTATCCAGCATATAGGCGCCATGTTCGTGGAGGGCGTAGGCAAACACTTTCAGTGCTGGGGGAATGACCAGGGGCTGTGCAGCGGATATCGCGTCTATTTGCGCTCTGGTACGATCTAACCAGATATGGCTGCCTACAGGTACGCCACTATAGGGGGGTATATGGTTAGGGCCACACTCCCCGGCATAGGTGCCAGGAAAGCGTCCCAGGCCCGGCGAGAAACAGGCCGCGTAGACATGCAGCGCATGCCGAATCTCATGGAGTTGCGTTACCTCCTGATAGGTCGCTGGTAGAGCGGTCATGGCATCGCCAGCATTAATGCTACCGTCATTCGCGCCTGGATCAGTAAGTCTGCCCCAGTAGCCGCCATATGGATAGGCAGTGCAGAAGGAGCCGGGATCACCTGGGGCAGTAATCACGTCACCAGTTTGCCAGTCTCGTGGTTGTCCAGATCCATTAGGAGTGACTGAATCATACTCATTGCAGCCGCCTATTCCTACGACTGTACCATCGGGTTGAATAATCTCGGTGAAGACATCACAGCCGTAGCAGCGCTCCCCGTTGAGCCGTGCATAGGCTGGAATGTGGAAGGGTGGTATGCCTGGACCAGCCGGTTTCATGATACTGTGGCCGTTCAAGTCGGAACAGCCATAATTGACCTTACCTGGGCTACAATCGATGCTCACAAGCGGATCAGTGCTACTGGCGATGTACCAGGTATGCTGCTGAGAAGTCCCATCTCCAGCTTTCGTGGGTTTCAGGCCCTGTGTAAAGAGGTAATTTGCCCCATTAGGGTTGCCAAGGGCATTGCCGCTATACGTTGCATATTCGTTCTGGAAAATGGGCGTATAAGTCGCATCGATGTGTTGGGGATTATCTGGAAGTCGTACTCGAAACGGCAGATAAGCATAAGGGCAGAAATCGGCTGCCATGCCGGTCGTAGAGTTGTTACTGAGGTGCTTGTAGTTAGCCGGTGAGCAAGGGTTCGTCCCAGTACTTGGACCAGGGAAGTACTCATAGGCACCTGCATCATAGTTTGCCAGTTGGGGGCGACTGACGCCTTGTATATCTACGGGGACCTCGGTGAGCGAGGTTCCTGCTTCAACAGCAACACTACTCGCACTGAGCCTGAAGTCGCCATTCGTGGGACCAGCAAACCCCAGTGTACCTGCAACGTCACACCCTGTTGTACTGGTTGGACAGACGTTGTGGTTCTTTGTGGCGCTGGTACTATGGTCATCGATACCGGCGTTACCACCACTGGGGGAATCCAGAATGTTGTTCTGGATTCTTACTGTACTCACATCTGTGTCTATGTACATACCATACGTATCCGCATAACACGTATTGTTGAAGAACTTTGCCCCGGTTGTGGCTGCTGTCTTGTAGCAGCGATAGCCTCGGTAGTTGACGTTATTGTAGGCGAGAGAGCTTGTGGCTCTTACGACGACGATGCCTGCATCGGTGTTACCAGTGCCGGGATCATGAATCGTGTTGTTTCTGATAATGTTGTTTGAGCCAGCGGCGCCTGTGTAGTTGGTGTCTGAGATGCCACCACCAACATACCCCCGTATATCATTGCCGTCGATAATGGTATTGGTTGCACCGCCTGCAAGAACGACTGAGCCATAGTTCATAGTGGTATCTGCTACGACGGTACTGCGGAGGAGTTCGTTGTTGCTACCTTCTATCCAGACCGTCGAAAGAGCACCACTGAGAAAGGTCATGTTCTGCAGGCGTATACTACTGGCTGCGCCTGTGATATACACGACACTGTCAGCTTTGACGCCATTGGTACCGCCGCCGTCGAGGGTAATACCATCGAAGACGATATACGTCTGGCCAGAGAGGTTCAGCTTGAGATGACGCTGCCCTGAGCTGAAAGTCGGCTTAAAGACAGGGGCTGTCGTATCTGCCTGATAGCGGGTAATAGTGGTAGCACCTGCCCATGCCTGACCAGTGATACCACCGGGAATGTGTATAGTGTCACTAGAAAATGACTCGGTATATGTCCCACTCCTTATGTAGAGGGTGGCCCCTGGTGCCATACACGGAACCACCGAAGCCAGTGTGGCTTTTGGTGTGCTAACAGACTTAGCAGCATCGCAACTGTTACTATCATTGCCAGGACCACCAGCTTGTGACGGAGTAGCCATGTAAAAGGGTCCCACAGATGTAGTGGGACCTCCTCCAGTACCGCCCATCTCCCAGGCTCCGAGGTCTACGGACGTACCAGCTGGAGCTGGTCGTGTTTGTCCAGCGAAGTCCGTGGTAAGGACCGCTGAGACATCCGCTCCCATCCCTAGCGCTGGTGAGGTTGGTTGCAGCTGGAAGCTTGCGGCGGTAATGCCAGCCTGATCCAGGTCACTGTTGGGAATAGTGACCTGGAAAAGCGGATCACCTGTGAACTGACAATTGGTGCCAGAGGTAGCGCAGAGATTATGGTCAATCGTATTGGGACCAGTGGAGGAGCTGTTGAGCACCCCCTCCGTGACATGGCTGGTATAGGCACAGATGTTATTGCGCACGGTGTTGGCGCTTGACGCTGTAGCGCCAACACCGAGTTCGATGCAGCCAATGAGCGTCCCTGCATTCGTACTGTTGGCATTCACATAGACCAGGGTATTGTTGTAAATCTGGTTGTAATTCGCCTGGACGCCTGAGCAACTTATCCCGGTCATAATGCCACCTGATTGGCCGCCAAACGCCCCGTGGTCCTGGAGTGGCGTTGAGGCATACCCCATAGCTACCCGTGCGAAGATATTGTTGTACACATAATTGGAGGCGGTTCCGCCATTGGTCCCACCATTGCCGCACATAAACACCGCAGCCCCGCCTATGTCGTGAAAGTAGTTATTGCGAATAGTGTTATTATAAAAATGATCGCTGGTGGAATAGCCATGAATACCAAATCCACAACTCCGTGCGACAATGTTATTCTCGATAAGGTTGTTCCACCCTGAGACATACCAGATATAGGACGTACAACCCTGGAGTCCATCGACATTAATCGTCCCTGGCTGGCGTACAAGCCCAACATCATGGAAATAATTGCCCCGCCAGATAAAATCGTGACCATTGCCGCCTTGTCCCGTCATGTTACAAAAGTTGGAGATGCTTCCTGTGTCCATGCAGCCTGACGCTTCCAGGTCCAGAAACCAGAGATCATGCGGGCCATTGGTGATATCTGTATTCGATCCACCCTGGGCTCCGAAGGCGCCGAGAACATAGTTAGGATTGATACGAACGTAGAGGCCCTGTATAGTAATGTAGCTTTTGGCAGTGTTCACGCTCCCGTTACAGCACCCAAGCAAGACTGCAGCTCCTCCGCCACAGTTGGATGGTGGGTCAAGAATGGCCTGACGTTTATTCTCAGCTTTCACTGTCGTATGTTGGGCTGCACTGCCTGAAGGAATGATGTCCGTCATGCACTCGGTATACGTGCCATCCTTCACAATGAGCGTATCGCCACCACTCAGGCAACTTGCACCACCATTAATACTACGTTTCGCCTGACTTGTTGCTTGCCCACCATCTGTACAGACATTACTGTCGCTACCGCCAGTAGAAACATAGTACGTGGCGCCGTGAACGATAGGAATGATAGGGGCAAGCCCTATCAGGAGGAAGCATGTGAGGAGAAGCTTCATCACTCTATTGTTACCCTTCGTCTAGGAGATGTTGATGGTGGTGTTGGGAGCCCTGCTACAGCGAGTTGGTCTCCTTCAAACGGTTCCACAGTGGATGTACTCCGGTAGACTGCCAGAATTTCCTGGGCTGAAAGAGCTCTACGCCAGAGCATAACGTCATCCATACCACCAAGGAGATGACTGACATTGTTTGTTTCAGCGCCTACGGAGAGCGGATTGTCGTTGAAGGCTCCGCTCCCTGTGTTTGTGATAACGTATGTTGAAAGTGGGACCCCTTCAGCATACATGCTCAGCCCACCAATAACTTGAGAGCCGTCATAGACGCCGCAGAGGTGATGCCATACACTGGTAGCGAGGCTGCCCGTTGAGCCAATCTGGAGATAGGCTGACCCTGCCTGGTTGCCAAGGGTGAAGTCTGGGTAGGCGTTATTTTGACCTGCGTTAAGCGTAAGGCCAGTATAGGTGTTGATTGTAGAGGTCGTAACGAGTGAGGCGATACCACTTGTGCTCTCGGAGTGATACCAGACGCAGATAGTGAAAGGGGCGTTGTAGGTGATTCCAGCGTTTTGTCCAGAATGCACGTAACTACTCGCTCCATCGAAACCCATTTCACCGTATCCGCCGGGTCGTTTCGTAGAGGTCCAGCCAGCAGCAGCCGGGCTGATGGCGGCGTGGTTTGTGCCAAGTAGGCTGGGCCATATGAGCCCGGCCCTGTAGTGTGGAAGTACTTTGTACCACACAACCAGACCAACACCGCAGAAGGGACATCCACGTATAACTGCGAGAGGGTCATTGGCGAATGGCGGTGTAAGCTGGGCACAGAGCGTACCGCAGAGACAGAAGAGACAGAGCAGGAGGAGTACGCCAAATGTACTCCTAAGCGTGCTGTTCTTGCTACGGTGGAGCGTCGTCACATCAGTTACCCTGTGGTGTATACTGCTTCAGCGTGATCGTGTTTCCTGAGCTGTTTGTCGTCTGACCTGTACCGTTCATCTGTGCAACAATCTTAAACTTTCCAGGGGGACAGACCGTAAAGACTGTCTGCCTGGTACTATTTTGACCCTGGGTAACAGGGATAGCGACATGTGCCGGGCTTGTGATGATAGAGCCCGTAGGTGCATCAGCATAGTTCGTGCCATCCTGGCTTGGAAGTATCCATACTAATACGGCTGCGTTAGCAGACGGATTAGCTGGGAAAGCCAGGACAGCTTCAAAGGAGCAGCGCGTATAGCCGCTTCCTGTTGTTTGACCTGAGATGGTGTTGTCATAGGCGGTTGACGCCGCTGTGTAGCCGTTACTCGCAATACTATTGGGCGTTAGCATCGCCGTAGAGGCTGTACCGATGACCCATTGCGTTGTCACAGCCGCTGTGGCGAGCGCCCCAGCGCTGAGGAGGAAGAGTACTGCCCCTATCGTCTTAAAGACAGATTGCTGCACTTTTAACACCCTTGACCTCGGAGTCCACAGGAGACATCAGAAAGCGTTCCAGTACGGGAACAGGTGACTCCTGCCCTGGTGGTATAGTTATTGGTACGCAGGGCGTCTATCGCCGCCTTGGTTATAGGACTATTAACGAATATGTCAGCAAGTTTCTGCTGGATATCCCTGTCTTTCAGGTTAAAGACAGATTGCTGCATAGCAATCTGTAGCTGCCCTACCCGTACTTTATCTTCTGGGGTAGTAGACAGCATGAGGGTATTGAGTTCGTTATGGTTGATAACATCATAGACTTTTTCTCGGCTTACGACAGGATCGGTCTGGCATGTGGCATGGCTGCAGGAGGCGTTGAACTTATTCAGGACACAGGTATCATTGTAGGTAGGCGGTGTTGCGCCACAGGTGTTATACCCTACAGCCGCAGGATCGGTGTTAAACTCATTTTGTAGTCCAGAAGCGCCACCTGGAACACAGGTGGCAGCTTGACCCCAGGCCAGTATGGGGAAAAGGAGCAGGAGAAGGAGCGCCAGCATCGCCATGTTTCCTTCCTGTCATGAAGCTGTTTTGATGTAGCTTATGCTGATCGTCATGCGTTTCGCAGTTCCCCCAGCAGATCCACTGGTGAGCCCAAGCGTATCGCCAGCACTGATCGTAGCATTAATCACGGTTGCAGTGCAAGCGACACCAGCATAACCGCTTTCACTCACCTGTCTGCTACATGCGAGCGCTCCGGCTGCTGCTGTCGGTAGCGCCGCCGATAGCAGTGGCGTGACTGTTGTCCCTGTACGTCTATGCGGTATGACGCTTGGTGTACCAGCATCAGCATAGACGGTGATCTCTTTCACAACGGCCTGGAAGGGTATCACGCATACCTGATACTGCGGTCCGAGGTCAGCGTCAGCAAGAACCTGGGCACCGTTGTCTGACCCAATGCTGATCATGCAGTTGGTGGTAACGGCTGCTTCTGTCGTCTGCGTCGTGGACCAGAGGTCCCACTTCACTGTGGAGGTGTTCCACCTCCATAAGAAGACATCTGTCTTGCCACCTCCAGTTGTCTTCGTTGGGAAAGGGAGAACGGTATTCGTGTTGAAGGCAACACTCCAGGCAAGTGTCTGGCTAGTGGCAGACGTTATTTCTATGATAAGTGGTCTTTTGTTATTGGTGCTACCACTCTGGCTCCCAGTAGGCGTCTGGAATGTTGTCGCCTGGGAGAGTGACAACAAGTAGCAGACCGTACAACTGTCGCTATTAATGGTGATACTGGCACTGTCGGTGAGCTGAAGGGTTGTAGGGTCTGGTACACCGCTTGGTGGGACAGACCAGGTATTATCACCACGCAGGAACGTTGTCGAACTGGCATTCGTTCCACCATTAAGGTTGGCGACAGGCAGGTTGCCAGTAACACCTGTGGTTAGTGGGAGTCCTGTCGCATTGGTGAGTATAGCGCTGCTAGGCGTACCAATATTTGGGGTAATGAGGACAGGGTTCGTAGCCTTAACGTAGCTGCCAGTACCTGTGACAGCTACGCCCTGCACTGTGGTGGCTGTCACCCATTCAGCCGCTTGACCACTGGTGGGTGTCCCGCTGTTCGAGACATTCCCCCCACCACCAGGAGGGGTAGCCCATGTGCCATCTCCACGCCAGTATGTACTGGTACTGGCACCAAGGCCACTTGCCAGATTACCGACAGGAAGATTACCGCTGACGCCTGTGGCAAGGGGAAGTGCTGTACCATTACTCAGGTTTACCGCTGAAGGTGTCCCCAGGTTCGGTGTAACGAGTGTAGGGCTATTCGCATGGACATAGACGCCAGAGCCGGTCGTTGCTACCCCCTGGATAGACGTAGAGGTGGTCCACTCAGCGACCTGTCCAGCGACAGGGGTACCTGTATTGCTGACGTTTCCACCACCTGCAGGGGTAGCCCACTGTCCATCGCCTCTCCAGAATGTTGAAGCGGAAGCGTTGGTGCCACTATTCAAGTTGGTTGTCGGCAGGCTACCTGTGACGCCACTGGTGAGGGGTAGGCCGGTAGCATTGGTAAGGACGCCAGCACTTGGTGTGCCGATATTGGGCGTTACGAGTGCTGGGCTGGTTGCTTTGACGTAGGCTCCTGTCCCTGTCACTCCTGACGTATCGACACCGAGAGTACCATCACCATTAGTCGTAGTAACGATGCCGTTGTTGGTTAAGTTAGAGACCTTGGCGATACTTGGAGCGGTAAGCACCGCTCCCGTTGCCTTGACATAGTTGCCTGTTCCTGTTGTGCCGATACCTTGGAGGGCGGAAGCACTCACCCATTCAGCGGTCTGACCGCTGGCTGGCGTACCTGAGACGGTGATTCCACCAGTGCCTGTACCGCAGGCTGCTGCTGCTGAGACCAGATGGCCTAGGCCATCTGTTTGGACACAGAGCCCCGGTGAGAGACCCGTAGAGAGACTGTTCAGGTCAGGAATCTGCGCATCTGTAGCGACCCCAGCTAAGGCGCTAAAAGCGACCTGAAGACAGGAGAGTGACTTATCGGCATTCTGGCCGGTAGCAAACAGATTAAGACCACATGAAGCAGGGGC
>Ga0126369_10000393_pt1 | contig 28612 bp, 28 predicted proteins | sample PanSoiMetaPlot_1_FD_109646 | JGI IMG/M metagenome (GOLD analysis project Ga0126369, IMG submission 109646) | Tropical forest soil microbial communities from Panama - MetaG Plot_1 | ecosystem: Environmental > Terrestrial > Soil > Tropical forest > Bulk soil | place: Panama | collected 2016-02-17
CACCCCTCGCGGCGCTGAATCCCGCCACTCCTACGTTCGCCGGCACGCTAAACGCCATGGCCCCTGGAGTGGTCGTTGCCAGTGCCGGCTGTATCAGAGCCGTACCGCAGTTAGGACAAAAAGCCGAATCCGCTGTCAGCGCGGAACCGCACTTCGTACAGAACACCTTGAATACCCTCCGATCCTATTCACCTCGGTCCCACACCAAGTTCTCTGCCGGCAACGACCCACCCGCTGCCGGTTCTTTACTCGCAGCCCTCACGCAGAAATTTGTCCAGCCGCCTCTGCGCTTCCGAGTTGCCCTTGCGCGCCGCGGCAGTCAACAGAATTCTGGTCTGGTCGCAATTTCTGGTGACGCCTTCGCCGCGCCGGTACAGCTCTGCAAGCGAAACCTCCGCTTTGGAATTTCCTTTTTCCACAGCAATCCACAGCAGCCGCACTGCTTCCTGAAATCCGCCTTCACGATCTGCGCTCTTGAGCATGTCCTGGGCCTGCGAGTATTCCTGTTCTCCGGGTTCGGACTCCGGCTCAGTGGGAGGCTTCTGCGCCGCCGGCTTGTTCGTAGCAGGAGCGGACGGAGTTGTGCTCGGGCTCTTCGGTTTCGCCGGATTCGCCGTAGCAGCAGGCGTGTTGCCCGGCTTTTTTGTCGCCGCAGTTGATGGACCCGAAGTTACTTCCCTTTGCTCCGTATTCGGCAAGGAATTCTGAGTCGTATCGGTAGGAGACAATACGGGAGGCTGCACGGCAGGCGGTGCTGGCTGCTGCATCGGTGTAGGATTTGCCGAGCCCTCCGGGACAGAAGCAGCTGGCGCCCCGGCCCCCGATAGTCTGGCACCCAGCCAGATCAGCCCGTTGCCCAAGTCACGATGGAAAACCACCGCCGCCGCGACCAGCGCGAGGAAGATCAGGATGCGAATGGCGAGCGACACGGTAGCGGAATCCAAATGCGGTGCACGCTTCTCGAGAAGTCCAGGTTCCCGCAATTCCGGCAACGGCTCGAAGGCGGGAGGCTCCTGTATTGATTCCTCAAACTGCGAAGCGAAGCGCTCGGCAAAGGTCGGAGCCTCCGGCGGCACATGCTGGTACTCTTCTTCCGCCCATGGCGATGTGCTTTCTTCGTATTCTCGAAAAGCGGGCGGAGCGATCGTTTCCTTCACTGGCGCTGCTACTTCTTCTTCTGCTGCTCGTAGCTTGGGAGCTGGTTCTTCGACACGGGGAATTGCCATTCGGGTAATTTCAGCCCGGGGAGCTTCGCGCGGGGTTTCAACTCGCTGCGCTTCAACACGTGGAAGCTCAACTTGCGGAGGCTGAACTCGGGGTGTTTCGGGCCGCGGGGCCTCCACGCGGGGAACTTCCCGGGGCGCTGCCGCAACTGCAGGAGTTTTCGCGGGCGGAATTTCCACGCGCGGCTTTACACCGCGAAGCTCGGCACGCAATTCTTCCAGCGTGTTCACTTCCCGAACGGGCACAACCGGCGGCTCGGCTATCTCGGTTTCTTCTTCTGCGGCGAGCCACACGCGCACTTGCTCCAGAAGTTGCGGCGAGACGTCTGTGAATTTCAAGCCGGCAACATGTCCTTCTTCCTCAACCCAAAGCACCCGGCAGGAGCCTTCAAATCGCGTGGACGCATCGAGAGAAAACGCGAAGGGAGTAGAGTCGCCAATGCGCAGGGGCATCATCGCGCGTACCGCGAAGCCTTCTTCGCAGATGTCGCGCATCATGCCGCCATTGGCGGAGGCCAACTCCACATACACCAGGCTTGGAGGGCGCTTCCTGCTTTCCTTGCGGCGCTCGGTATCAAGCGTCATTCGATTGCATTTTAACCTTAATTCAGTGAGTTCCGCATCAGGGGATGTGGGTAGATGCCGAGAGTGCAACATTTGCGAACTGGCAAGTTCAACGTTGAGCACAAAGCGCCATGAAAGCTTATGGATACGGGCGAGAAGCGTCGTAGATTGGGTCTAAGCACCCGGCCCTTCCGATGAAAACAAAACTTTTATTCGCCGCCGCATCGGTCGCCATCGCAGCCCTGTTCGTCGGCTATTGGTCGTGGCACAGGCCCGTTGCCTTCACCAGTGAAGACTACCTGCTGGTGGGAGATCTAGCGAATGACAGCGGAGAGAAGGATTTCGACGGCTCCCTTCGTGAAGCCCTGCGTATTTCTCTGGCCCAGTCGCCGTTGCTGAATCTGCTTTCAGAAGAAAAAACAAGAACGGTGTTCACAAAGATGGGCAAGCCGGCCGGACAGAGGTTGGACGCAACGCTGGCAGCTGCGCTTTGCGAACCTCTGGGCGCACGGGCGTATCTCACCGGAAAGATCAGCCGGGCCGGCGAAAACTACTCCGTCGAACTCCAGGTACATCATTGCGGCGACAATGCGCGAATGGCTCGCGAGGAAGCTTCCGTTCCACGAAAGGACTTGTTGATTCACCACGTGGGAGTGGCGGCGGCAAAACTGCGCGAGGATCTTGGGGAAAGCAAGGAATCCATCGAGAAACTGGATTGTCCACTGGAACGCGCCACCACGCCCATCCCCGCGGCGCTGCAGGCTTACGAAGATGCGCGCAGGGCCGTCCGCGATAAGGGCGATCTGGAGGCCGTTCCATACTACAAACAGGCCATCGACCTGGATTCGCGATTCGCTCTGGCTCGTTCCGGGCTGGCCGTCAGCTACTACAATCTGAACCAGATGGCGCAGGCCAGCGACGAAATCCGCCAGGCCTATGAAGCCGGCGACCGGCAAACGCTCCGCGAGCATTTGAATATCACCACGCTTTATTACGATCTGGCACAGGGCGACGTCGAGAAGGCTATCGAAGGTTACAAGGAATATATCCACGCTTATCCCCACGATGATGTAGCGCTGGGAAATCTCTCGAGCGAATATTTTGTGGTGGGAGACTACGAGCAAGCCGCGAAATATTCGCAAGCAGCATTGAAAATCGATCCGGACTCGTCGGCGTGGTATGAGAACTACTCGACAGCGTTGTTGGCGCTGGCGCGGGTGGACGAGGCGGAAAAAATGCTGCGGGAGGGATTCAGCCGGAACCTCGACGATCCCGCTTTGCACGCCAACATGTATGCGTTGGCATTCTTGAAAGGCGACGCGACGTTGATGCAGCAGCAGCTCACCTGGGCCGCGGGAAAAGCCAACGGCGAAGATACACTACTCGCTGCGCAGTCTGACACGGAGGCATATTTCGGGCGGCTGCAAAGGGCCCGCGAATTTACGCAGCGAGCCGTGGCCGCCGCGCAGAAAGCAGACTTGCCGGAATCGGCGGCAACCTGGGAAGTGGAAGCGGGCCTGCGCGAGGCCGTGTTCGGCAATCCCGCAGAGGCACGCAAAGACGCGCAGGAAGCGCTGCAGCTTGCGCCCACGAGCAAGGATGTTCGGGCCCTGGCCGCATTGGTGCTCGCCCGCGTAGGTGATGAAGCCAAAGCGCAGGAGATCACGGATGATCTTCGCGCACTGTACGTCGCGAACATGGCGATTCAGAAAGCGTGGTTGCCGGTCGTTCGCGCGCAAACCGCTATCCACCAAAAGAAAAATGCGGAAGCGGTGCAGCTGCTCGAGGTTGTCACTCCCTACGAAAAGGGCCAGTTGACGGGGAATTTAAGCGATTCCTGCATGATTCCGGCGTACTTGCGAGGCGAGGCGTTTCTGGGATTGCAGCAAGGTGCGCACGCGCTGGGAGAATTCCAGAAAATCGAGCGCAACCCCGGAATCATCGGCAATTGCTGGTCGGGTCCGGTTTCAAAACTGGGTGAGGCTCGCGCGGAAGCGCAATCTGGTTTAACGGCCGAAGCCAAAGCAGCATATCTAAAATTCTTCGAGATTTGGAAAAACGCCGACTCTGATGTTCCGCTTCTCAAACAAGCCCGCGCCGAAGCCGCCAAACTGCACTAATTCAATCGCGAACATTGAGGGCGTTGTGAGAACAAGCGCGGCTATCGTTTGCGGGCCATTTTGTAGGCCATCAGCAACAGCAGTTGGCGGTCGTTCTCTTCCATTTTGCCCAGCAAAGAACGCAAGCGGCCTACAAGCTGTCCCCACTTTCCGGAGAAACCCCATTCTTCAGAGGCTTTTTTCTTCACCACCGGCAATGGCGGCATCTGCGGCGTTTCGTCACTATCGTAAAAGAACTTGTACAACGGAACTTCCAGGGCCAGGGCGATTTTTTGGAGGGTCTCCAGCGAGGGAACGGTGTGCCCATTCTCGACGCGCGAGACGTAGCACCGCTGCAACCCGGTGCGCTCCTCGATGTCCCCCTGCGAAAGGCTCTTCTCCTTGCGCAGAGTCCGCAAACGTTCTCCGATCATCGCTCGTTTCTCCCTTGCTGTTTCGCGTATAGCCAGACGAAAGCGGGGACAGACTGGACACCAATCCTGTGGCTGCTCAGGGCGGGCATTCCTTTTCATATAAGGCTCCAGGTTGGGAGGTGTCAAGGAAAACAACATTAGAAAACTCTTGGGACCATCACTAGCGTTCCCTTGACTTCGTTGTCGGCATACCCTCATTTCCCCTCGTGCAAAACGATTTAGCGCCACGAACCTCGGCGGAGCAGAGTTCACCAAGCGGCGAGGCAGATTCTGCAGTGCCGCGAAAGAAAGGGTGGTAGGATTTAGGAGGTTTCACCTGCCCGGAACCACAAACCAACGGAAAATCTATCTGCAAGCAAGGAGATCCAGCCATGCGGTGGACACCCGGCGGTACTAGTCAAGACGTGGAGGATCGCCGCGATCAGGGCGGCGGCGGGGGCTTTGGCGGAGGATTTGGCGGCGGTGGGATGCGCATAGGACTGGGCGGGCTGCTAATCCTGTTTGTTTTGAGCCTGATATTTAAGCAGAATTTCTTCGCGTTGCTCGGGGGAGGAGCGGGCCCGTCCACCGGATCGGCGGTGGCGTCGCGGCCAAGTCCGGCGCGCGACGAGCAGGAGAAGCCGTTGGTGCAATTCATTTCGTTCGTTCTGGACGACACCCAGAAAACCTGGGACCAGATCCTGCCTCAGCAGGCCGGCACGCCCTATCGTCACGCAAAGCTAGTTCTGTTCCGCGACTACACGCAATCGGGCTGCGGAGGGGCGGAGTCCGCCACCGGTCCGTTTTATTGCCCCGCGGACGAAAAGGTATACATCGATCTGGGCTTTTACGATGAGTTGCAGCAACGCTTCGGAGCGCCCGGCGAGTTTGCTCAAGCCTACGTGCTGGCCCACGAGATAGGCCATCACGTTCAAAAGCTGACCGGCATTGAGAGCAAAGTTCGCCAGTTGCAGCAGCGCAATCCCCAGGCCGGCAACCAGCTTTCTGTGCGCATGGAACTGCAGGCGGATTGCCTGGCGGGCGTTTGGGCACACTCCACGCAACAGCGCGGGCTATTGGACCCCGGTGATGTGCAATCGGCGTTGGGGGCGGCCGCAGCGGTGGGCGACGATCATATCCAGAAAATGTCGCGGGGCAGCGTCCAGCCCGAAACATTCACGCACGGAAGTTCAGAGCAGCGAATGAGCTGGTTCAGGAAGGGGCTGGATAGCGGGTCGATCGCGGCGTGCAACACCTTCGCAAACTAGCACTCGCCGGGCGGCAAAGACTTTTCAGGGCTTGTTCCATTGCTTTTTGCAGCCGGCTGCGAAGCTTCGGGATTAGCGCGGAGTTTGCGTTTCGGGCGCCTCGGGAGTATTAATTTTTTCGATTACTTCCTTGCCTCTCTTTGGGTCGAACCAGGAATCCTGGGTCAGCAGAGTCGTCTGCGTTGGCAAGGCAACCACCGCGCCGGCCTTTTCCAGAGTGGCCATCACTTGCAGGAGCAGGTCTTCCTGGCTGGCGAGGTAAGCGACGTAATCGGATTCCAGGATGTAGCAAAACACTTCGATTTCGAGTGCATACTCGGCAAAGCGCAGGAGCCGCACACGAGCCGAAGAATCCTCGACCTTGGGATCGTCCAGAAGAAGCCGGCGGATGTCCTCGAGGATATTGCGGACGTGATCGGGAGAAAGATCGTAACGAAGACGGATGGTCTGCTGGCAAAGAAACTTGTCGCGGAAACGGAGATTTTCAACCGTGACGGAGGCCATGATGCCGTTGGGAATCGAGAGCAGCGTGCGTTCACCGGTACGCAAGCGCGTGGAGCGCAGACCGATATCCTCGACAACGCCGGTTTGGTTGTTCACTTTGCAGACGTCGCCGACCAGGATCACTTTGTCAAACAGTACGGACACTCCGCCGAAGACGTTTTCAAAGGTTTTCTGCGCGCCAAGGCCGAGGGCGAGAGTGCCGATCCCCACACCGGCCAAAGCCGTGCTGACATCGAAGCCCAGGCTGTGAAGTACCACCAGGGTGACAAATACAAAAATCACCACTTCCACGAAGCGGCGCACCAGGGAAACAATCGATCGTTCCGCTGCCCTGCCGCGACTCGCCAGATTTGCGCCGATTCGCGAGGACACGAAACGCGTTAGCCGAATCAAGATCCAATAGAAAGCGACGGACAGAAAAACCAGTAGGACGCGACGGTAATAAAGGCGATAGAGAAGTGAAGTTCCGATGTAGCCAACAAAGTAAAAATGGAACATCGCGGCGAAAGCGAGCGTGCCAGGTCCAATCCTCCGAAAAGTTGATGGTGGAAGCGGAGGCAGATGGCGAGACTTATGCCAGTATTTGACGATGAGTTCGATGAGAAGGGTAACCGCGCGACCCAAAGTCAGCGCCACCGGAATGAATAACAAAATGGCGATCCACTGCCAGTAGGGCATGGACAGAAGGCGATGGCTGACCAGAGTCTTGGGGATTTTCTTTTCGAATTCGGGGAACTGCAAGGAATCGTAATACTCGGGCACCTGGTCGAGCGTCTGGCGCGAAAACAGCCAGACTTTGTGGCCCTGCTCGTCTTCGCGGCGGACCAGCACTATCGGAAATGGCTCGACGCTGCTGAGAACTCCACCGATTTTTTCCTGGTCGGGAGGCAACCCATCGTCCAAGTGGCCAAGCGGGTCGCGGCTGATGAAATCGAGCGCGCCGGCAAATTTCTGGTTGAGAATCGTCAGCAACTGGTTGACAAGTTCTTTTTCCTCTTGCTCGGACTCATGCCGTTGCCGCGGCGGAGGTTCAAAATACTGCTTCGCTACATTGTACTTTTCGTCTTGCGCCGCCTTGATAAAACCCAGGATGCAGCCTCGCGGGTTATCCCGGCCCAGGGCATCGGGCGACGGAGTCTGCTGCGACGACGCGGCTGGTTGCGACGAGGTCAAGCCTGGAATCTGCGGTGCCGCGAGGGCACCTGACACGCAGAACCAGGTGAAAACGTTTAGAAGTAAAAAGGCGCGAAGACGCATGGAGACTACTCCAAACAAAGAATTCATTGTAACGGCTACGGCAAATGGGCGACCGGACTGGGAGGGCCGGGGGCGGAACCGAGATGCTCGTGATACTGCCGAAGCAGGAACTGGTCGGTCATGCCGGCAACATAATCGCACACGATGATATGACGCGGATTGCTGCGAGTCATCTGCTCAAAGGAATCGGGCATCGAGCCCAGCTGCTTCAGATAGAAAGCAAAAAGCTCTTCGAGGCAATGGATGGAGCGCTCGCAGTCTTCGGTAATCATCGGATGATTGTAAACGTGCGAGAACAAGAATTGCTTCAGTTGGTCGTTCTGCGCGCGCCCGACGTCGCTAAGGCGGCCCAGGCGTCGTGGAGCGAGGCGAATGTCATCGACAGAACGAACGCCGGCTTGTTCGACAAGCCGCTCGGTATTGGTAATCAAATCGCTGACGAGCAAATCGACAACCTGGCGCAGCGCGTCATTGAACTTGAGTTGCATTCTGGCGCGCGGATGAGCGGCCTCCACCTTGAGATAAATCTCGCCGAAGAATGAGGCGTCCCGACAGAGAAGGTCGAGGTTAAGAAGGTTGGCCTCGAGCGCGTCGTCAAGGTCCGCGGTGTTGTAAGCGATTTCGTCGACCCAGTCGATGAGCTGGGATTCCAGGGGCGGACGCAGATCCAGAAGGTATTCCGACAGCTCCGGAGCTTCCGCAAGGGTGTAGTCGTGAGAATGCTTCACGATGCCTTCGCGAACTTCAAAAGTTAGATTTAGTCCGTTGAAATCGAGGTAGCGGTGCTCGAACTGCTCCACGATGCGCAGCGCATGAAGATTGTGGTTAAAGCGCCCGCCATAGCCCTGCATGAGCTGGTTTAGTTTTTTTTCGCCGGAATGGCCAAATGGTGGGTGGCCAATGTCATGAGCCAGCGCCAACGTTTCCACCAGGTCCGTGTTAAGGCCAAGGGCCGCCGCAACGGTGCGGGCGATTTGGGTCACTTCCAGAGTGTGCGTCAGGCGGTTCCGGAAGTGATCGGAAAAGCGCGTGGTGAAGACCTGCGTTTTAGCTTCCAGCCGGCGAAACGCGCGGGAATGCACGATGCGGTCGTGATCGCGCGCATACTCGCTGCGGTAGGGGTGCGGCGATTCAGAAAAACGACGGCCGCGGGAAGCAGCCGCTTGCATCGCCCAGGGCGCGGTTGCTTGAGAATTGTCGATGGCGGAAACCTCCCGCAGCGAAAGTGGAGGAGGACGAGGGCCTCAGGACTTCGGCGAAACGCCCTGGAGTCCGCGGTCCGCTTCGTCCACAATTGCCGAATTCGGATATTCCTTCTTCAATTGCTCGTAAATGTTCGCAGCTTCTTTGGGATCGCTGGTGCGCAGAAGGCCAGCGAGTTCCAGAAGAACCAGCGGCTTGGGGACCAGAACCGAGCCGGTGGTGGAAAGCGCGCGCAGAAGGCGTACGGCATCATCCTTTTTTTCGGAGCGCTCGGCGATGAGGGCCTTCTGGTACTGTGCCAACGCAGAGAGTTCCTTGTCTGATCCAGCGTCCAGCCTGTTTAATTCTTCGGAAGCCTGGTTGAGTTTGTCAAGATCCATCAGGCAGAGCGCGGAATAATAGCGCCCCACTTTGCCTGGCTTTGTGCTGGGAAACTTGTTGGCTACGGCGGCGAACTTGACCTGCGCGTCTGTTTCACGCTTGGCAGAATCCAAGTATGTGACCTCCCCCGGCAACGCTGGTTGTCCGGGAATCGCGAGGGGCGCGTTGAAAATTCGCATGGCGTCATCGAGCTGAGCCTGTGCCTGGTTATTCTGGCGATCGGAATAAAATTTCCAGCCGAGGTATCCGGCGGCGATAAAGATGATGACCACCATGGCGATGGAGGCGACCCGCGTGTGAGAAAGAACGGCCTCGGCGCCGTGTTCGAAGGTCTCCCGGACTCTGTCGTGCTTCAGTTCCTTGCGCGAAATATGTTCAGACACAAACGCTCTCCTGCATGAATTAGAAACTCCTATCGTAGCACAGCTAACGCAGGGGGCGCCGCGCTCCTGCCGCCAAGTGACGTTTGCCGCAAATCGAGCAGGAGAACGCGTGGCGGAGCACCGCCGGCGTGCTACTTTGGGAGTATGCAGACCGCGTGCACGCATTGCCGGCAGCAGCATATGCTGAACGACACGGTGGTGGCAAAATATGCCAAGGTACAATTTCGCTGCACGCGATGCGGACAAGTGACGGTGGTAACCATCAAACGGCACACCGATCAGACCGTGGTCATCTCACCGATGCCGTCGTTCGCCAGAAGTGACGCAGCTCCTGCGGCGCTTAAGTTGTTTCCTGCCGCCGAGGGCCTAAATTTGCCCGCCAAGGCGGATGTTGTTCTTACCGTTACGGATGGACCGGAAAAAGGAAAGATGTTTACGTTGATTGAGCCGCGCATCGTCATTGGACGCACCGGGGCGGACCTGGCGCTGAGTGACCCGGAAGTTTCGCGCCATCACTGTCTGCTGGAAGTGCGCGATCGATTCGTCAACCTTAAGGATCTGGATTCGACCAATGGCACGTTTTTCGGCGAAGAGCGCGTGCGCGCCGCGGTGTTGCAGGATGGCGCCTCTTTTCGCCTGGGAACCACGACGATATCGGTAAAGCTGCGCGCCAAGCCAGCAAACCCACCCACCCAGAATTGAGATAATCCCTTAAGAGTGGTAGCGTCCTGCGGAGATGAATCGCCTGACTGTCTGCGTCGTCGCGCAAAACGAAGAGAGAAACCTGGCGCGGGTCTTGAAGTCCGTTCAGGGGATCGCTGACGAAATTGTGGTGGTGGATGGCGGCAGCGTGGACCGGACTCCGGAGATCGCGCGTGAATTCGGCGCCAGGGTATTCGGGCGCGCGTTCACCAATCATGCCGACCAGAAGAACTACGCCACTTCGCTTTCCACTAATGACTGGATCTTCCTGCTGGACGCGGACGAAGAAATCAGCGAGGAACTGAGGGAATCGCTGCAAAAGTGGAAGGAAGCCGTCCCGGAGTTTTCCGTGTATGAGATGCCCCGGCTGACCTGGTATCTGGGCGCCTGGATTCACCATTCCCGCTGGTATCCGGATTGGCAGCGCCGCTTGTACCGGCGGGACCAGGCGAGTTTTTCGGGAACGATTCACTCCGCGCTGCGCTTTGCGGGTCCCGCGGGAAGACTGCGCGGCGATCTGCTGCACTACACCATTCGCACCTTCGCTGAACACGAAGCAAAACTGGACAAGTACACCAGCGCGATCGCACAGGAAATGTTCGACCAGGGACGGCGAAACTGGCGTGGTGCGATGTGGCTGGCCACTCCGTGGAGCTGGATCCACCACTTTTTCCTGGGCGCCGGTTTCATGGATGGATACCGCGGAGCGCTGATTGCGCAGATGGCGGCGCGCGGAGTGCGCCTAAAATTCGCGAAATTGGGGAAATTGGTGCACGCCGCGAAGAGCGGAAGAGTGGGTCGGCGATGACACCCCTGATTGTCGACCTGGAGATGGAGTGGCGAGGCGGGCAGAACCAAGCGCTCTTGCTGTTGAAAGGATTGTACGAGCGGGGACACGCTGCCGAACTAGTGGCTGCGAGAGGTTCTTCGCTTGGCCATCGGGCGCGGAAGGCCAACATCTACGTACATCATGTAAGTCGTGGAATGTTGCAACTCTCCGCAGCAGCCAGGATACGCGGCATCTTGCGCGAGGGAAGGATCGAACTGGTTCATGCCAACGAAGCACACGCGGTGACGGCCGCGTGGCTGGCCGGAGTGTCGCGCAAAGTGCCCTTCGTGATTTCGCGGCGCGTTGGCTATCCCCTGGGACAAAGTTGGATAGCGCAAGCTAGATATCGCGCGGCAAGCTGCATCATTGCAAATTCGCAGTGGGTTGCCGATCAGGCGATTGCGTCGGGTGCGCCAAGCGACAAACTGCGCGTTGCGTATGAGGGCGTGGTGATTCCGCAAGGCACGCCGCCCCAAGTGCGGTTGGCCGCCCGGCATCGTTGGGGCGTTGCGAGCGACGCTCAACTGCTGGGATGCGTAGGAGTTTTGCTGCCGGACAAGGGCCAGGAATGGTTGATACGCGCACTGGTGGAAGTTCACAAAGCATTTCCCAGTGCGCGGCTGCTGTTGGCTGGCGACGGACCAATGCGCAGAGAGTTAGAGGCGCTCGCGAAAACGCTCGGCCTGGGTGACGCGGTGATTTTTGCCGGCTTTGTGAAAGATGTGGAGAGCGTGTATGCGGCGCTGGATGTCTTTCTGCTGCCGTCGTTTTTCGAAGCGTTGAACAACTCCCTGCTCGCCGCCATGGCTCACGCCATTCCCTCGATTGCGTTCCGGCGCGGAGCGCTGGCAGAAATAATCGAAGACGGCAAGAGCGGGTTAATCGTTTCTGGGCCAGAGGTGCAAGAAATCAGCGAAGCGGTAGCACGTATTTTGCGTGACCACAACTTTGCCCGGCGGCTTGGCGAGGCCGGACGTGTTCGCGTGATGGAGAATTTTTCTGCGGACCGCATGGTAGAACGGATTGTGGAGATTTACGATGAAGTGCTGCGTGAGCACCAGGCATTTTGAAGCTCAGCTTCGGCCTGCGGTGCTGAGATTTCCATGCGGAGAGTGAACACAGGTGCTGTGGAGGTATTCGCGAGCACTTGCGCTGGCGGCAAACGGCAAGGTCGCGGAGGCGGAGAAGGAACGCGAATTGTTAGTGGCCGAGGTCGAAACGTTTCCTCCGGACGCCAACTTCGGCGAAATGAACAAAGCGAGAGAGTGCTGGGCGTGGCGGCGCACGTGGTCGATGGGCGGATTGCGGCGGCCAAAGGCCAGAAGCATGCAGCCATTGAACATTGGGCTCAGACCGTGGCTATTCAAGATACGCTGAACTACGACGAGCCCGCGGATTGCTATTATCCGGTACGGGAATCGCTCGGCACGGCCTTGCTTGCGGCAGGCAACGCACCTGAAGCGGAACGGGTCTTTCGTGTAGACTTGCAGCAGAATCCCCGCAATCCACGCTCGCTTTACGGATGAAAGCAGGCGTTGCAGGCGCAAGGCCATGCGTCAGATGCAGCGTGGGTTAGAGGCGCAATTTAACGCCGCGTGGAACGATGCCGACTCCAAGCTCAGCTTAAAAGCGATGCAGAACATGGGGAACTTTTGGATTTTCAATTCGCCCGGCGAGCGTTTGCGGCGGCCCTCAAAGGGAAAACGCCGAACGGTTTTTTGTCCGAGCGGCGTTTTCTTGCGCTAGTAACTTCTTCCTTAAAGAATATTCCAGTGGTTCCCTCCCATCCGCCTGCCTAGATTCGTCAAGCTAATTCGCAGATTCGACTACCCATCGCCCTTTAGGCTCGAGGAACTCCAGTCCAATCACGTAGCCGTCGCCACGGACGGGTTGACAGTAGGCCACTCGAGCTGCAGAACGAAACTCTCCGGTGCGCGAAGCCAGAACGAGCTGGGAATCTTTGTCCCAGCGGCGCACGCTGACCACGCGCGCCCCTTTCGCGCTGACGTTTTCGGTAAACGTCGACTCAACACCGGGCACCTGCCGGTGACCATCGAGAACCACAGGAATCTCCATCGGAATGCGATTTTCCCGGCGGAGGACGGCATGATTATTACTGGGAGGCATCATTGCATTTCCTCACAGGCACGCGGCGATGCGCGTGATGGAATTCATAGAGTTGCCACGATGCTTCATGCGATAGAGCATGCGATCCGCAGCACCCAAAAGCTTTTCTGGCGTGTCGCCGTCTTCCGGAAAAGCGGCAATTCCGGCGCTGACGGAGAGGCCGGGGTCTTCCGCTTCTGTGGAGAGGCGTTCGCGAATACGGGAGGCGACGCGAGCAGCGATCTCTTTCGGAGCCTCGGGGAGCACCAGCGCGAATTCGTCTCCGCCATAGCGTGCGGGTGTATCGATGGCGCGCGAATGACTGCGCAGAATTTTGCCGAGGCGAACCAGCGCGCGGCTGCCAACCAGATGGCCGTAGCGGTCGTTGATAGCTTTCAAGCCATCCATATCCAGAAGGACGACACTGAAGGGCCGGCGTGTGCGGCGAGAACGGTCGAGTTCTGATTCGATAACCGCCAGCAGCCGGCGATAATTGGCCAGGCCGGTGAGCGGATCGCTGACGGCCATGCTGCGAACCTGGTCAAACAAACGTGCCTGATCGATCAGCGCCGCGCCGAGCATGATTCCGTAGCTCATCACTTTGGTAAGCTCGGCCAGAAAGAACGGGCCGTCAAAGAGCCGCCCGGAGAACAACGCGGCAGCGTGGCAGGCCGAATTCAGTAGCGCGACGAGAAACAGCGAATAGTCATACAGGGAGGCATCGTCGTCTGTCTTCTTTCCCGCCTTGAACCTGCCGTAGAAGAAATAAGCGGCCAGCAGGAAGAGTCCACCGGGCAACAGTTCCCACGGGCGCGAGAGGAAAGCCCCGGCCTTTGCCGCTGGAGTAGCAGGCGCGGCGATAAAGGCGGCGCTGGTGACATACGCGGCAACGGCAACGACGAACAGGGCACCGGCGGTCTCGCGGCTGGGTTGGCGAGACGTAGGCAGGAATCGTTCGACGCCGAGAGCGGCGAGGAGAAGAACAGCGAGCAAGGTACGGCCGACCATCCAGCCCATGGGAACGCGCGAAAGGGCCACAGGGCCGGCATGCAACAGCTCCGCGAGACCGAAATAACCGATGGTCTCAATCATCCCGGAGAGCACGAAGCCAAATGCCAGTATCAGCGCGACGCGATCATGGGTACCGCGGAATCGCACCAGAGCATTCGCGGCATAGCAGAAGCAAAGCAGCGAGCCGCCAACTTCGAGATACAGATACGCATTGGGAGAACTGGAAAAGTGGGCCTGCCGGGCATAAAACACGACGGTCAGGAACGCAGCCGCGACGATGCCGTAGCCCAGAGCTGGCAGCTTGCCGCGACCCTTTCTGAGAAACCCCGTGATTTTGGCCCAATCGCCCAACATAGCCCCCAAATGCCGAAGAAACCCGCCAACAACGGGTGATTGCACGTGCAGGCCCTTTTTTGAAGGGAAAATGCAGGTCATAACCTACTGAAAGTAAATAGGTTATTTTTCACTTCGAGCAAGGGTGTCACACTTGAGACCGACGCGAGACGGGGAATCTGATCAAAACCGTCCTTTTTCGGAACAATATCATTTGTGTATCCAGTTAGTTAGCAGGGGCTTAGACAAGCCAGTGTCCAAACGGTGCTTAATCTCACAGTGAGACTGTCTCACGTTGGGATGACCCACGGCTTTCAGAGCTTTGGCGCAGGCGGGGGCAGATCGCGAGCCGCCACAGGGCTTGCGAAGCCTTGGCGCTTATGGGTTCCGTCGCAGAACGGAGAATTGGCCGAATGCCCGCAGCGGCAAAGGGTGATGGCCGTGCGGCCGCCCAGCCCGAAGACCTTGCCTTCTTGATCGACGATCTCAAAATCCCCTTCCACGCGAAGGGGTCCGTTGCTAAAGATGGTAACTTTGGTGCCCGCCATGAATTCCTCCGTTTGAGTGTTTGCCCAGCCAGGAGCGCTATCACGATAACCAGAGACACGAAGAAAGACAAGAAAGTGGCAGAGCGCCTGCGGAGTCTCAGGCGCGGCATACTGAAAACAAGGCAAAGTGTTCACCCCTAAAAGGAAAGAATTGAGCTACCGGATGCAAGATTACGGCTGGGTCAGTAACGCGGCACGGTCGGGTCTACTTCTGTCGACCAAGACAGGATGCCGCCGCGAAGATTCAGAACCTTGCGGAAACCGGCCTTGCGCAGGAAATCGACGGCTTGCGCGGAACGCTTTCCGCTGCGGCAGTGGGCCACGATTTCGTGGGAAGAATCGAGTTCGTGGACCCGGCGAGGCAATTCGCCTAACGGAATCAGATGACCCTTCAGATTGCAAATTTGGTATTCGTGGGGCTCGCGGACATCGAGAACGAAGAGTTCGTCGCCCTGGTCGAAGCGCAGCTTCAATTCGCGCGCGGTAATTTCTGGCACGTTCACATCCATGTCCGGCTCTTCCTGGCCGCGGATTCCGCAGAACTCGTCGTAGTCGATGAGCTTGTGAATTGTGGGGTGCGTTCCGCACATAGGACAGAGGGAATTCTTGCGCAGCCTCAGTTCGCGAAACTTCGGCGCGAGCGCGTCGAACAGAAGCAATCGGCCGACCAGCGGCTTGCCGCTGCCAATCAGCAGCTTGATGGTCTCCATCGCCTGCAATGAACCGATGATGCCGGGCAGCACGCCGAGCACGCCTCCTTCAGCGCAGGCAGGCACCAAACCCGGCGGAGGCGGCTGCGGATACAGGCAGCGGTAACAAGGGCCATCGGGGATACCGAATATGGTCACCTGGCCTTCGAAGCGGAAAATCGAGCCGTAGACATTCGGCTTACCGAGCAGGATGCAAGCGTCGTTCACCAAGTACCGCGTGGAGAAATTGTCGGTGCCGTCGACGATGACGTCGTAATCCTCAAAAGTTCCAGGGCATTCTCGCTGGTGAGTTTTGTTTCGTAGGTCCTAATGTGGACGTCGGGATTTAGATTGGTGAGCCGGGTGGAGGCCGCTTGCGTTTTAGGCTTGCCGACATCCGTGGTGCCGAAGGTTACCTGGCGCTGCAAATTCGTGAAGTCCACAATATCGAAATCGACCAATCCAATATTCCCGACGCCAGCCGCGGTAAGGTACAAACCCAGGGGCGCGCCAAGTCCGCCGGTACCGATCAAAAGTACTTTGGCGGCTTTCAGCCTGAGCTGACCTTGCATTCCGATTTCCGGCATGATCAGGTGGCGGCTATAGCGGAGGATCTCTTCGTTGGTGAGGCCGCTTGCTGCGGCGCGGCCGATCGCTGGCGGTGTGTTAGTCGACATGATGACCTGTTGTCCTTGCTTCCATCTTACGCGGAGTCCGTAGGAGAGGAAAGAATCGCAACCCGCTGGATACCTTGGCGACACCGGTGACGAACGAGCGGCAGCTTTACAGAATCCGTTGGTATCGCTTACTCTGAGAGTCCTATGTGGAATGTCGAAGAACGCTTTGAGAAGAAAGCCATGGATAGCCTGGCGGCGCTTGGCTTCACCGTGGGAAGCACCCGCGGGGTCGTCCGCGTGGAGAAGTACGGTTGCGGCGCGGAGTTCCGGCAAGATCCGGACGGGCGATTCCGCATGACCGTGTTGCCAACCATCATGTTGCACGGGCAATTCACGCGATTGTGGGATGCCGGTTATCAGAAGTTCCTTCTGACCGACGAGGGCGTAAAGATCCCGGCGCTGGCGTCCCATCTGGAAGGTCTGCGGATGTTCAATGAACAGCTGCGGACGGCTCTGGGCGTCCCAACGTTTTACAATGAGGCGCTCGGTTCGGTAAGCCAGTTGAGCGTGTACGATCGAGTGAAAGGCCGACCCGGCGATGTGCCGGACCAGACCGTGGGCTGTCACATTCCCGCCGGCGATCACTAACTGCAAGAAAGCTGGCTTCAGGATCATTCCAAATACAGAAAATCTTCCGGTAACTCAGCGGAAGGCCGTGTGTCTATTCTGCTTTCTGCTGAGCTGCCTGGAGTTGGCGGCGAAATTGCGCGAGATCGACGCGGTGTTTCGCGGCTTTGTGTCTGCCGATGAAGACAACCGGAATATCCCAGCCATATTTCTCGGCCAGTTCGGCATCCAAATCGATATTGACCTCACGCAAATGGGAGTGGAATTCGCGGAGTAATGGAGTGATGACGGCTTTGGCCTCGTCGCAGAGGTGGCAACCGGTCCGCGTGTACACGGTGACTTCCATAGCGTCGGCTGCAGCGAGTCGCGCGGTTTCCGAGGCGATGCTCATGGTTTTGGATGCGAAAATCTTTGGAAAGGTCCGGCGTGCGGATAAAAGGCGTTTGCGCGGTAAAGTTCGGCCAACTGGCGAAGGTGGCCGAGATCGTGATTGGCCAATTCGTACAGCAATTGCGATACGCTTATCGACCCCATTTCGTAGTGGCGGCCGGTGCGACCGGCTGCCGCGGAGGGAACGGTGTGCAGGAAGACAACGTGGGCGCGTCGCAGAGCAATGAAATGTTCCAGATGCTGACGAGCAGTTTTCTGCTGAACTTCGTTTGCGGAGGGCGCGAGGTACTTGGCCAGCGGGGGATCTTCTTCCATTACGATGCGGCGAACCCGCTGGCTGTAAATCTGTTCGATGACCGCAAGATGCGCCAGCACTTCCTGAATCGACCAGCGTTCCGGCGCCGGTTTCCAGTGCAGGACTTCGTGTGAAGCGTCATGAAGAAGTTGTTCGAGAATCCCCGGCATCTTCTCGAGCAAGGAAATTGCCACCAGAATGGGCGCGGGGGAAAGGACTTGCATCAATACCTCCCGGGAGGGCAGTCTGATTGTATGTCGCAGGGCAAGCAAACCGAAAGCACGATGAGAAATCGCATTTTACAGAAGAGGGGGATGCATGGGACGCGCAGTGGGTTTCATGGATGATTTGTTCTTCCAAATGAAAATTGCGGAAACCGCAAAGCATGTGGGAGTGGATTTTAAGGTTGCGTCAACGGGCGAGGCCCTTATGGGAATGCTTGATGCTTCAACGAAGCTGGTCATCATCGACTTGAACGCGAAGAATCAGCCAGTGGTGACCCTGGAGCGCCTGCGCGCCGCAGGGAAAGACGTGCGCGTTGTGGCATTCTTGTCGCACGTACAGACAGGACTCGCGGCGCAAGCACGGGCTGCAGGATGCTCGGAGGTGATGCCGCGGTCCGCATTCACGCAGAACCTCGCCGCAATTTTGCAGGTCGCAAAGGACTGAGAGGATCGATTTGCGAATCTCTTTGTGTGGACGATGGCAGCCGGTTGGCGTTCTTGTCCTCGCATTCAGTCTTGTTTCATGGGCTTGCCGCGCACAAGGCGACGCGAAGGAAGAGCCCACCGCGGTATTGCGCACCGTGATGATGGCGGCGTGCGCGCAGAACAGCACGGATTTTTCTCGTACGTTAACCACGCGCAATGCCGATGCCTTCGTCCATCTCACTTCGGCGGCGCGCGCTACCTTGCTGAAACGCTTCGTGCTGCTCGACAAGTCCGGGACCCCCAAATCCACTGAGAGTTCCTCCGGCAATATCGTTGTTCGCTGCGCCACGCCGGATATCACCACCGAAATGGTAATCGGCAAGGCCGAAATGCACGACAACCTTGCGTATCTTCCTTTGACCGTTCAGGACGCTTCCGATACCAAGGGCGACAGTGCTCACCAGATCGTTATCGGAATGGTCCGGGAAAATGGGCAGTGGAAATTGCTTTCGCTGGGCTTGCTGATGCTGGACCTGCCGACACTCGGCGAAGAGTGGGACCGGGCAGAGATCAAGGTGAACGAACAAGCTGCGATTGCGGATTTGAAAAAACTGATCGACGCGGTGGAAACATATCGTAAAACCTACACTCGCCTGCCAGAATCCCTTGCCATGTTGGGACCCGCTCCTCAAGGACAAGCCAAAAGCGATAAGGCAGGACTCGTTGACCCGGAACTGGCTGTGGGAAAGAAGGATGGCTACGTGTTCCGTTATGTGATCGTGGGCGCGAATACTTCTGGAGCGCCGGCGAAATATGAAATCGCTACGATGCCCGCGGAATATGGAAGGAGCGGCCTGCGATCGTTTTTCTACGATTTGAACGGCGTACTTCACGTCGCCGATCACCAAGGAGCAGTGGGAAGCTCGGTTGACCCGAAATTGGAGTGAGATTGTTCCCCCCAGGAACAATGTACGCTAACTGATTCACCGAATCACGATCTAGCTCATTGCCAGACTCTATGCTCCCAGTGAAAAACTTTAATCGGGATCATCCGGCTGCGGGAGAGCGACAAATTCACCTGCGGCGTGCTCTCTGGGCAAACGAGCCAGCACAGGTCTGGTGCAATTGGAGAAGAGGCATGCCGGATGTGACGGTAGAGCGACGCAACGCAACGCGCCACGATGCCCGCCGGCTTGCCGCAGAGGTGGTGAAATTGCCGCGCGGCGCGCGGAGGAGCGCCCGCACATCCGATGTGAGCCGCACTGGTGCTACATGGACACACTGAATCCCGTTCCGCAGGGTTCGCAAGTCAGCTGCGCATCACTCAGGAAAGCCAGATCTTTGAGGCGGCACGGAAGAATTGTGTAGGTAAGCTATGGGATTGGACAGGGGTGTGGCGTTCACGGAGGTGACGCCCAAGCAACAGCAGAGGTTGGCCCGATGCTGGAAGCAGAGCGCCGGGAATGCTAGCCGGGATTTCCCACTAGACATTGCGCTTGCGGAGGGGACAAACTGTACGGCTTCACGGCCTTGCTTTGACGGTCGGGTAAGTAATCCCCAACTGTTCCAGATAGGTTTTGTAGCGCGTTGGGTCGTAGTAGAACTTCTGCAGTTCTGGAACAAACCTTTCCATTTTTTCCCGGTTCGTTTCTGTTGCGGGTTTATCGTCAGGCCCAAGAAAAGATTCGTAGTGCACGTCCTTAGTTTGCACTTTGTGGAAATAGTCCCATGCCGCTTCGACAAGCGCTGGCTGTAGCAGAAAGTCCAGCGCCGTCATCGCCTGCACTTTTGCCCCTGCGGTTGATCCTTTATGCGCGATGGGCGTGGCCATCGCCACGCCATTGGCCCAGCTGTGCCCTGGGAGATGCGGTATGTTCGCGGGATACATCAGGTAAGTCATCGGCACATTCCAGGAGATATCGCCCACGTCGTCGGAACCGCCGCCCTTTGGCTGCTTCACCGGCTCTTTCAGCGGTTCCACATTCAACTTCAAACCGTCCACCTTCTCACCAATTTCCTTTTGCAGCGCCTTGGCAAGTTGCTGATCGGCTTCGCTCCACATGGGCATGCCGACCGCTTCGATGTTTTTCTGTTGCGTCTCCGCAATCACCTTGTTGAAAAAGGGCGGCCACGCTGAACCGACCAGGCGATGATCTGCGGTGGTGCTGGTCATCATGGTGGCGGCCGTGGCCATAGTGTTTCCCAGATCGTAGAGTTCCTTGATGTGCGGATAGTCCAGTTCGCGGAAGTAATACCAAACGCTGGCTTCCGACGGAACCACGTTGGGCTGGTCGCCGCCGTTCATGATCACATAGTGGGAACGCTGCTGCAGACGAAGATGCTCGCGCCGGAAATTCCAGCCGACGTCCATGAGTTCGACGGCGTCGAGGGCGCTGCGTCCAGACCAGGGTGCACCGGCAGAGTGGGCCGCGCGCCCATGAAAGAAATATTGCACGCTCACGAGGCCGCTCCATTCGCCATTGCCAGTGCTGTAGGCGGTGGAAAATTCCGATTCGACGTGGGCGCCTAGAACAGTGTCAACGTCTTTGAAATAGCCGGCGCGGACGAGAAACGCTTTCGTGCCCAGCAACTCTTCCGCGACGCCCGGGAAAATCCTTAGGCTCCCCGTGATGTGGTGCTCTTGCATCAGTTTCTTCAGGACAATCGCGGCGGTCACCTGCACGGCCATACCGGCGTTGTGTCCTTCTCCATGGCCAGGCGCGCCTTCGATAATGGGGGAATGATACGCGACGCCAGGTTTCTGCGAGGCCCGCGGAATGCAGTCGATATCGGTGACAAACGCGATTACCGGTTTGCCGCTGCCGTAGCTCGCCACCCAAGCCGTGGGAATACCGGCAATGCCGCGCTCGACAGTAAAGCCATTTTTCTCTAGGATCCCGGTGACGTAGCGGGAGGTCTCCACTTCCTGAAAGCCCAGCTCGCTGTAGCTGAAGATCTGGTCGACCATCTGTTGCGTGAAGGTTTGCCGCTTGTCGATTTCCTGAATCGCCTGCTGCTTCAAACCCGCCAGCGCGGCTGCTTCCTGCGCCACGGCAGGTCCCGCCAAAAACAATCCACAACCCACAATCCAAACGGCCAGGCATGCTCTCATGCAGTTCCCCCTGTTGTGCGAGCAGGGATAATACTCTGGTTCGGGCCAAATGCGCGCGAATTTGATAGAACCCGAATCTGCGCTACTATTTCGGTTTCGACTATGCCCTCGGCCTCTCTTCGCGTCACCATGCTTGTCTGCCTGGGTTTGTTCCTGGCCACGCCAGCCCCCATTGCATCGGGACAGGAAATCGAATCGGTGTATGGGCCGCTCCCGGTATTTGAATTTCACAGCAGTTTTTGGGTGAACTTGCACCACTTCCTTTATCACGAAGCCCGCGCCCGCCTGGCGGCCAGAGACGCTCAACCTTCCGCCGCGAAGCCGACGGGACCGGTGATGAAGGTCTCACCCGGCGCGCAGGCTACGCTCACCGCGGCGGAGCAGAAGATCTGGGACGACGCCATCGGGTTCTACATGCAGAATGAAGCAAACAAGGATATGCAGATCAATATCGACCTGATTCTGCTGAAAGACCAAATCGGCGACTTCGAAGATTGCGATGAATTGACCGGCCGCAAGAAACGCACCTGCGACGCGGGATTGCCCGGGCGAATCGGCGAAGTGCTGGAGTCCGCGGCGCAAGTCTATCGCGCGCATTGGTGGGTCGACCAGGATCGCAGCAATCGCCGCTGGGTGGCGCGAGTCGCTCCACTGGTGCGCGAGCAGGGTGTGGGATTATCGCAGCGCCTTGCGGAAATCTACCAGACCAAATGGCCGAAAGAGAAAATTCGCGTGGACGTGTGCGGCTACGCCAATCCCAGCGGTGCTTACACGACGCTTGACCCCTTGCGGGTTACCATCGCTAGCATGGACGCGCGCAACCAGGGGGCGGCGGCGCTGGAGGTTCTGTTTCACGAAGCCTCGCACGGTATCGCGGGTCCTGTCGAGGCGGCCATCCAGCGCGAGTGCCGCCAGCGAGACAAACCCATCCCGCGCAATCTGTGGCACGCTTTGATTTACTACACCACGGCACAAGTGATTCGGCCCGTGATCCATGATGCGGGCGAGAAGACCCCCGACGATGCTGCAGCAGGAATTAATCCCAAGACCTACCCCATTCCTTATGCACTGCGGGAGAATCTCACGCAACGCGGCTGGGAAGAGTATCTGAAAATTCTGGCCATCTACTGGCAGCCGTATCTTGATGGCAAAGTGAATTTTGAGGATTCCATCGCGCACCTGATTTCCGCCGCCTGAGGTTCGATGGGTCGTTATAGGGACTAACGAGTCTGCGTGAGCAGCAAAGAATAGAGAGATCCGTCGCACAAAAAACGGACGATGAAACAGAGTTTCTCACTCCGCAGACTCCGTTCGAAATTACAAGATGAAAATTTTTCCGCAAGGTGTCGAGCCGTGTCCTCGCAAAAAATAGACGCCTTCAAACGGACACTAAAAATCTTCGAGAAGGTAAGCGTTGGAGCTGGCGGCGGACATCCAGACGGCCACATCCCGGCCATTGGGGGAAGGGATGGCCCAGCCCAGATCCATTTCCTTCTCCTCAAGCGCGGGAAGGACTTTCCCACTCAGGGTGACGTTCAGCATGGTCTGCACTCCTGTAGAAGAAGCCGCGTTCACCCAGATGCTTTTGCCATCGGCGGCAAAATCCAAACAGCCGATGCTGAACCAATTGGCCAGGACCAGAGTGCGCTGTTTGCCGCTCTGCAGATCCAGCAGCAGGATGTCCGCTGCTAACGGCGTACGATGCTTCTTGGCGAGCGCGAGAGTATGCCCATCAGAGGATAGCGTCCAGTTCATCAGGAACCACTCCGGATCGTCAATCGAATGAATCTGTGTTTGCTTACCAGTGGCTGGATCAAACGTGGAAAAAACAATGTGATTCCCGCCGATTTGGCTGAGCAGGCAAGTGCGCGAGGGCATTCGCGCACACTGGAAATTGCTGATTTCCGGAGCGCGCAGGATCAGGTGCGGCGTGCCACCGGAGAGCGGCAAGCGCATCAAGCGCATTTCCTGCGCCGGGTCATTTGGCGACGCGGTGGTGAGATATAAGATGTTCGTGCCTTCCGCATCCAGTCGGGCAATCATAATCTTGTTATCACCGCCGACGAGCAAATCCGGCGCCGCCTGATCGACTGCTTGCTTATACAGGTGACGCGAACCGTCGCGGTCGGAGACGAAGATGATGGATTTGCCGTCGGGCGTCCAGGCATAAGGAAGGTTTTTTTGTTCCGCGAGACTGAGCCGCTGAGGTACTCCCAGACTGCCATTGCCTTGCACCCGCGCCACGTACACAGCGGGAGATGCGACAAATCGAAGGTAGCTCAACCGCCTGCCGTTGGCTGAGAGTGTCACCCTACTCTTCGAGTCCGGCCCGTTGGTCAGGCGGACGGCCTCTCCGATCGGCCTATAGGAATGCGCATCTATTTTTTGGGCCCACAAATTGGAATCGGCGCGATTGGGCGGCGGTTCGCTGAGCGAAAAAATCAGGCGGCCATCGCGAGTCCAGTTCAGTCCAGGGACGAAACGCGGGTTCTCGTTGATGAGTTCGACGCGGCCGGTGGCAGGGTCGCAAATTGCCAGGGAGACGTCGTCCTGATCCTTCCCGAAGTAATTCGCGTATTCAAAAAAGGCGATTCGTTTGCCGTCGGGAGACCATGCCAGCGAACCATACCATCCGCCGTTTTCCCCGAAGATCTTCCTGGGCTGGTCGCCGTCCGATTGCATCACCCAGATTTCCTGGTGTTCATAGTCCCCGCGGACAAACGCGACCTGCGAACCGTCGGGGGAGACCGCGCCTTCTTCCCCGTCGTCGATGAGCTTCCGCGGACTGCCGCCGAGCATCGATAGCGACCATAAACCCGGCGAACCCCCGGGCCACTTTCCGCGGACGGCCAGCAGGCGATTGCCGTCTGGAAACCAACTGACGGGACCTGTTCTCAAGTCATCGGCGGTGGCGACATTCTGCGTTTCACCGGATGCCAGCACGCGGAGAAACAGCCCATTCTTGCCGGAAAACGCCAGGTACTTCCCGTCTGGAGAAATGGCGGCCGACCACACTGGATCGTTGGGCGCATTGCCTGTGACGCGGCGCTCCATACTGCGAAGCGCGGCTGCGGAATGGCGCCCTGCATGCCAACCCGCACTCATTCCCACCAGGAGAACACCCAGGGCCGACACCAGGATGGGTAGCCAGCGGCGAAACCTGGATGTAGCGACGGGCGTTGCGGTGGGCACTGGCGCAGGCCACGCTGGCTGTTCGGAATTCTCAACAGGGGCAATAAAACGATAGCCTCGCCGGGCCAGTGTCTCGACGAATCGCGGATTCTCCGCGGAATCGCCCAAGGCGTCGCGTAGACGCTTGATGGCCGCATTCAAGCCGTGGTCGAAATCCACAAATGTGTCAGAGCTCCAAAGCCGACCGTGCAGCTGTTCGCGAGTGACCACCTCTCCCGGTCTCTCCAGCAGCATAGCCAGGACTTGCAGGGGCTGCTCCTGAAGACGCACCCTTGCACCGTTTCGTCGCAACTCCCCCGATCGCAGGTCGGCCTCGAAAGTCCCGAAGCGGACGAGCGAGTTTCCACCGTTCGCAGACACCACGAACTCCTCGGGCATAGGCCCTGCTCTTAAAGACGACACTGGCAGGGCAAATGTTTCCATGCCGAGCGCACATTTTTACTAATCTCGCTGCCCGTCGGTCGAGTGGTAATTTTGCAAGGTGCAACGGAACCTATGGCCAAAACTTTCGTCACTACGGTAACGAACCTACTCGTGGGGTGGTGGCGGTCGGCCTGTCCCGGAGGTAACGGCCGTGAACCGCGACTCGCTGCGCTGCTTTCGTCTAGTACTCCCATTTGTGCTTCTGGCTCCCCCTGCATGGTCAAAAGAACTGCATCCGGAAGTAACCACTGTCAAAGTGTCTGTGTACAACGACGCCGACCTTTCTCCCGATCTGATTTCGGAACTGGAAAAAGTTGCCGCCCGAGTGTTCCGGCAGGCTGCGGTGAATCTGGAGTGGCTAAACTGCGGACGGCCCTCAGCGAGCGAGGTGCAGCGGGCCAATTGCACCGACAGCCGGTTTCCCACACACCTGCATTTGCGTCTGATTGGTCATCCCCTTCATTTGGACGGCGATGCTCTCGGCGTTGCCTACTTGGCAGAGGACGGCGTAGGGTTCCAGGCGGACGTTTTTTGTGAGCGTGTGATGCGAATTCAGCACCAATCCCAGCTGGACCCGGCAATTTTGCTGGGAATCGTTTCGGCGCATGAACTGGGCCATCTCCTGCTCGGTACCAGTTCCCATTCCCCCGGCGGTTTGATGCGCCGTAACTGGCATCGCAACGACCTGCTTCTCGCGGTCAAAAACATTCTACTGTTCTCAGACGACCAATCCGATCACATGCGGGCCAAACTTTACGAGGCGTACCAGGATCGGAATCGCTCGCGGCTGGCACTGGCGCCTGACAATGATTCGCAGGGCCTCCCCGGGGCCTCGGCGTGTTTTGCCTATAGCCGCGTCTATGTTAGGCTTTCCTTTGCATACGTAAGCCCGGCCGCATATCTGATGTGCTCTGATGTCGCCCGTCCTTCTTTGTCCCTGCGGAGCGTAAACGGGGCGGAGGCGTCTTTTCCGATCGACTAGCCCGGGCAAAGGACATTACACCGCTCATGGCTGGAAGACTGACCGCATTGAAAACGGAAAAAGAGCCTCGCGAGATCAAGCTGGCCCATTCCCCAGACTCTGACGACGCCTTCATGTTCTACGCCTTGGCTACGCACAAGCTGTCGACGCCCGGCTATAAGTTCACGCATGTCCTATCTGATATCCAATCTCTGAACGAAGCGGCGTTAACGGAGAGCTATGACGTCACCGCGGTCAGTTTCGCCGCATATCCTTCGCTTCGAGACAAATACGTGCTTCTGGATTGTGGTGCCAGCTTCGGCGAAGGCTACGGCCCGATTGTCGTGTCCGCAAAGTCACTTAAGCCACAGGATTTGAAGGGCAAGCGCATCGGCGTGCCCGGACTGAAGACCTCTGCTTATTTGACCATGAAGCTGTTCGAACCGGATTTTGAAGCCGTGGTGATGCCGTTTGACAGGATCATGGAAGCAGTGAAAAACGAGATGGTCGAGGCGGGCTTGCTGATCCATGAAGGCCAGTTGTTCTTCCCGCAGTTGGGCTTACACCGCATCGTCGATCTCGGCGTCTGGTGGCAGGAACATACCGGCATGCCGCTTCCGCTAGGCGGCAACGCCGTGCGCCGCTCGCTTGGACCGGATGTTAGCCGGCTGATCTCGCGAACGATACGCGACAGCGTTTCTTACGGTTTGGAGCACCGCGAAGAAGCCTTGAACTACGCGATGCAATTCGCGCGTGAGATGGACACAGAACTGGCGGATAAATTTGTTGGAATGTACGTAAACAAATGGACGTTGGGATACGGGGACAAGGGCAAGAAAGCGGTGCGCGAACTGATTGAACGGGGCACCGCTGCAGGTCTGCTGCCCGGCCCGCCGACCGTCGAATTCCTCGAAGAGTAGTTACTTCTTTTCGGACGCCTTTACTGGCGTCAAATACAGATCCTGATAATCGAAGCTGAAGTCGGCCAGCGGCGAGACTGCGGCCATAGTGAAGTGGTCGATGGAGCCGTCGGGCTTCAGCGTGAAGGTAACGAAGGCGTCTTCGACCGTGCGGTCGCGCCAGTGGGCTTTGAACGTATCGTACTGCCAGTGTTGCAGGTCGCCGACACCTTTGCTGGTGCGATCCAGAGCGATTACCAGGCCGGTGGACTCCTGCCGGATGGTGATCTTGCCGTACCAGGGATCGGAATACTCACCCACGTATTTTTCGAGCGGCAATGAAGGCTTCGAATCAGCCGCGCGGCTGGCAGCTGCCTTCTTCATCGTTTCGTCAGCGGCTTTCTGTTCCTTGTCATTCACGGTTTTGTACGCGCTAGTCCAATCGGTGCTCGGCGCGCCGAAATAGGAATCCACAATGTGGTACATCACGCTCTCGAAAGCCGCATCCTCCTCGGCGTTCGTCAGGATCACCAACCCGAGATTTTCCTCCGGCACCAGAAGCACTCGGGAAACAAATCCCGCCACGCCGCCGGTGTGGCCGACGAGCTTTCGTCCGCGGTAATCCCACAGGAACCAGCCGTAGCCGTATCCGCGAAAGTGTGGGTGCAAGGCCTTCAATTCCTCATTCCCCGGGCCAATCGGTATGACCATGTGCTGCGCCCACATTTCCTGCGAGGATTTGTCGCTGAAGATTCGCGTCTCGGTGCCGGGGATTCTTCCATGATTGAGCTGCAGTTGAATCCACTTCGACATTTCCGCCACCGAGGAATTGATGGAGCCCGCCGGCCCGGCGTTGTCCAAATCCTCGAAGAGGATTACTTGCAACTTGCCGTCGACTTTCTCGTGCGGAAACGCGTAGTCGTCGCCCGGCTTGAAAGCGGTATTGGTGGTATTGCTGGTTTTCATTCCCAGTGGCAAAAAAATCTTCTCCCGCACGTAGTCATCCCAGCTCTTTCCGCTGACCGCCGCCACCACCTGGCCGGCGGTAAGAAACATCAGGTTGTTGTAGGCGAAGGTAGTGCGGAAGCTAGTGGCAGGCTTCAAGTAGCGCAGGCGATAGACCACCTCCTCTCGCGTAAACGTGGTGTGCGGCCAGAACATCAGGTCGCCTTCACCCAGGCCCAGACCGCTGCGATGGCAGAGCAAGTCGCGGATCTGCATCTCCTTGGAAACGTACGGCGCGTTCATCACAAACCCCGGCAGATGGTCGTTCACTGGGTCGTCCCAGTGTATTTTGCCTCCGTCTACAAGCGTTGCCAGCGCCGCGGCGGTGAACGCCTTGGTATTCGAGCCGATGCCGAAGAGCGTGTTCTCGTCAACGGGAGTGGCTTCGCCGAGTTTGCGAACTCCGTAGCCCTTAGCGACCACTACGTTTCCATCTTTTACAATGGCCAGCGCCATTCCTGGTACGTCGAACGTTTTCATCGCGCGAGCGGCGTAGTCGTCCAGGTCAGCTGGCAGCCCGTTTTGCGCTCGCACCGCCGCGGCCGGTACGACGAAGAACACCAGGACAAATATGCGCGAAAAATAGAAACGCAATCTCATTTGACCTCCGATTTGTGCGGCGCTAGCTTACACCATCTTTCTTGCGTTAGTTCCGGGTTTGCCGAAGTTCTTCCATTTCTTGGATCAAAAACGCAGATTCCTCGCTTCGTTCGGGATGACAACTTCGCTGAATGCTCGGCATGTTCCCTTGACGCATACTTCTGAATCCCGTAGTGTTTTCCATTCGACATGAGCCCCCGAACATACCTGATTCCTTTTGCTATTTTTGCCGTTGCCACATTAGCCACACACAGCAACGCACAAACCGCCGCCGAATTCCGCGATCGCCCCGACATCCCCAAGGAATGGCCACGCCAACCGGTGCGTG
>Ga0126369_10000394_pt1 | contig 28600 bp, 26 predicted proteins | sample PanSoiMetaPlot_1_FD_109646 | JGI IMG/M metagenome (GOLD analysis project Ga0126369, IMG submission 109646) | Tropical forest soil microbial communities from Panama - MetaG Plot_1 | ecosystem: Environmental > Terrestrial > Soil > Tropical forest > Bulk soil | place: Panama | collected 2016-02-17
GCGTTTTTTCTCTCGGCCTTGCGACGCAAGATGGCTTGCTCAGCCAATTCTCCACCGTGGCCCAGCACGAATTGCCCGACGATTACCTCGAAACCTATCGCGCCAAGGTCCGCGCCGTTACCTCCGAAGGGTTGCTGGCGACGGCGCGAAAATATCTCGACTCCGCCAACATGCAAATCGTGTTGGCCGGCGACCGTGCGCAAATCGAATCCCAAGCCGCCCTCTTCGGCGACCTCGAAATCTTCGACGCCCAAGGCAGCCGCCTGGAGTAATGTGTAGCGGCAACCTGAAAACGCACAGGACGACGAATCCCAAAGCAATTCGTAGAGCCCGTTTTGCTGTTCCACGCATATCTTCAGCCATCAACACTCAGGAAGTTTGGTGAGTGGGTTTAGGGGCTTCGATGCGCAGAGGCACTTGATCGGCGATGGTGATCCCGTAGCCTTCGAGGGCGACGACTTTTTTGGGATGGTTGGTGAGGACGCGAATGTCCTTGAGGCCGAGGTCGATCAGGATTTGGGCGCCGATGCCGCTCTCGTGCTGCACCATGCGCTGGCGAGCGGGTTCGCGGTCGAGCTGGCCCCGTCTATGAAAGTGAATCAGCGGCAGCGTGCCGGGTTCGGCGGGATCGACCGAGAAGCCGCGGCCGGTGTGATGGAGATAGAGGAACACGCCGCGATTTTCCTTGGCGATGGTTTCGAGCGAGAGCGCGACGAGTTCGCGGCAATCGCAAGTCGTCGAACCAAACACGTCGCCGGTGAGACAGTGCGAATGTACGCGCACAAGAGCCGGCGGATGGCCTTCGAGGTTGCCGCGAACGAGCGCAACGTGCTGGTCATGGTCCACGTCGCTCGAGTAGGCAATCATCTTGAATTCGCCGAAGCGCGTTGGCAAAATCGCTTCTGCTACCCGCCGGACGTAGCGCTCGTGCTGCATGCGGTAGCGAATCAGGTCCGCCACCGTGAGCATCTTGATGTTGTGCTCCCTGCAAAATTCGATGAGCTGCGGCACGCGCGCCATCGTGCCGTCTTCATTCATGATCTCGCAAATGACTCCGGCAGGATAGAGCCCGGCAATGCGTGCGAGGTCCACGGAGGCTTCCGTTTGGCCGGCGCGGACCAGCACGCCGCCGTTGCGGGCGCGCAACGGAAAAGTGTGACCGGGGCGGGCGAGATCCTGCGGCTTGGTTTTCGTGTCAATGGCGCTAAGAATAGTGACAGCGCGGTCGGAAGCGCTGATGCCCGTGGTGATTCCGACGCGCGCGTCAATCGCTTCGGTAAACGCGGTTCCATGGACGGAAGTGTTGATGGGCGACATGAGCGGGAGGTGCAGCTCGTCGCACCGATCTTCCGTAAGCGGCAGGCAGATGAGCCCACGGCCATACTTCGCCATGAAGTTGATGGCTTCGGGCGTGACCTTCTCGGCAGCCATCGCGAGGTCGCCTTCGTTCTCACGGTCCTCGTCGTCTACCAGGACGATTATGCGACCCTGCCGAATCTCTTCGACCGCGTCTTCCACCGTGGCAAATGGGGATTTGGCCTCAGTCATGGGGAAAAGTACTTAGTCCGTTAAAGTTTAAGTTATAAGTCGAAGCCCTGAAATAAGCAAGGCGAGCATCACCCAGTCGGTTCAGGCCACGGTCGTCGCAAGTCGTAAAGGTGTTGCACGGCAAGTCAATCCATGTCCTTTATTTCACAGGAGATAGTCGAGCCGTAGGTGCCCAGATGTCCTCCTTTCAAGCTTTTGCATTGTCGTCCGGCGTGGCTATGGCCCTCGCCCCCATCCAGTCTTCCGTATCTTCTTCCAAGTTCCGTATCCTTTCAGTGTTGTGTTTCTCGCTCTTACAAAAATCGCCAGGGTTTGTGCGGGTTGTTTCGCCGCGAACGAAGCGAAGACTCAGTTTTGCACTAGACCCGGAGCAGGAGAGTCGATAGAGTCAGCAGCCTATGAGAGAAAGAAAAACCAGACCAACAAGGGTTAGCGAGTACATCGCGGCGGCTCCGAAAGAGACGCAGAGGAAATTGCGCGAGATGCGGGCGTGCATTCGCAAGGCTGCGCCCGGAACGACGGAAGGCTTGAAATGGGGGATGCCGGCTTTTTCGTACAAAGGGATTCTGGTCACGTTTGCCGCGCACAAAAATCATATCGGGTTCTATCCGACGCCGTCGGCGGTGAAGGCGTTCATGAAGGCGCTGGCGAAATTCAACGCGACGAGTGGATCGATTCAGGTTCCACTGGAGAAGCCGGTGCCGCTGCCATTGATTCGCAAGATCACCGCGTTTCGAGTGCGAGAGAGCATCGAGCAGGACCACAAATGGAGAACGTGAGGCTACGAGTTTCAAAATGGTTGAAGACTTATCGCAATACCACAAGCCGATTGGGACGTTGTTCTCGCGAAATTCCGAGGTGAGCAACCCGGACCGCTACCGGCTGAGCGAAGAGCAGGTCGAGTTTTTTCTCGAGAACGGGTATCTGAAGGGAGTTCGGGTTCTGAGTGACGAGCAGGTGGAAACTCTGCGCGGCGAGTTGGAACAACTGATGAATCCGGCGCACGAGGGGCGGCATTTGTTCCACGAATATCACTCGAACGAGTCAACGGATCCTCATCGCGTGCTGTTTCATGCGCTGGGAGCATGGCGCGTGATGCCCGGATTTCATGATTTGCTTTGGAATCCGGCGTTGCTGGTGGCGGCGTCGCAATTGTTGGGCGGTCCGGTGCGATTCTGGCACGACCAGCTTTTCTGCAAGCCGGCGCGGCACGGAGGAGTGGTGGCGTGGCACCAGGATTATTCGTATTGGACAAGAACCACGCCGCTGGCGCATCTCACTTGCTGGATTGGGTTGGACGACTCGACCCGCGAGAACGGCTGCTTGCATTACGTTCCCGGAAGCCACAAGTGGCCGGACCTGCCAAAGCCGGTTCTGGCAGGCGGCCTCGAACAGAGCCGGCGCAGTTTGCCCGAAGAGCTCCAGGAAAAGTTCAAACCGGTGGCGGTCGAAATGAAAAAAGGTGAAGCCTCGTTTCACCACGCGCGGACCATGCACGGCTCTGGGGCGAATGATACGCCGCGGCCGCGGCGCGCGACGGTGATCAACGTTTTTCTCGATGGAGTGATGTCCAACGCGAACGAGCCGCTGCTCGAAGGCGTCCCCGTAATTCCTCGCGGCGAAAAAATGGGCGGACAGTTCTTTCCCCTGCTGCACCGTGACGCGACCGAAGGGTGAATGGGATGGAAAAGCCCGCGTGGGCCTTTCAGCATTCGGTGGAATGCCAAGCAAGCCGGGAGTTTGCCTGGAAGTATTGGAGCAACATTGCGAATTGGGATGACCCTCCCGCAAAATTCGAGCTGCATGGATCTTTCGACACGGGATCCCGCCTCACGACGATCCTGCCAGGCCAAACGTTCGAGTCCGTGATTCGCAATGTAAAGGAGGGACGCGAGGCAACGATCGATATGAAGTTGCCGGAAGCGATTTTGTCCTTTCACTGGAATTTTGAGGAACTGAGGCAAGACCGCGTTCAAATTAGGCAGCGGATTACGCTCGCTGGCCGGAATGCAAGGTCATTTGTGGCACAGGCGAGCGTGCTGGAGCGCACCGTGCCCGAGGGCATGAAGAAGCTCGCGGCGGCAATCGAACGATGGGTTCACCGGAGCGGCTCAGTCTCTGGCCCTTAGGGTGCCTTGAGATTTGCTGGTGATGGAGGCGGTTGCCGCTCAGGTGGAACGCTTTCGACCTAAATCTCCGGACAAGCGTCGGCGAGCGCTGCCATCGGACGAGCGGATGACCGTGGTAGCGGGCAAACCGGTGGAACGTTGCCAGGATTGCAAGGCGGAGCGTGCGGCTTCGGTCGGTTCATAGGCCTGGTCCAGGAGGCCCTGGCGCGCCAGTTTGTTGATGATGGCGAGGTCGGGGAAGGATTGCCCAAGCTGGACCCTGCCATTTGGCCAGGACCACAGGCGTTCGCCATTTAAGAGCTGCTGAAGAGTTTCCGCTTCCGATCGGTTCAGGATCACCATAGGAGCCGACGAGTCCCCCAAGCTTGCCCTAGTTTCTAGCCCTTCCATGGAAGGAGAGCTGGGCTCTCGCCTCTGTGGCACCGCACGTCTGCCGCCAAGAGAGGTTTCCGGCAACTTGCTCATTTCAAACGAGATGGTTCTGCGCGTGCTTCTGCGCTTAGGCAGCGTCTTTCTGCTTCCGATGAACAAGATTGCTATTCCGCAGGTGGTGCGGGCTTCGGTCGGCGCCGACCTCGGGGGCCGGTCTCAAGAATCGGCCTGGGCCGCCAACTAGAGCTTCTTCAGTGGGCCGGGCAGGATACCGCTGAGCGAATAGGCGCCCGGGCCGCTGATCAAAAGACCCAAGGAAATCAGCAAGACGGTCAGGGCGAACTCCATTCCACCCTTGTTGACATCATAGCCGAGGGAGAGGTGGACCCGGTAGATCGCGCCAACCATGACGATGATGAGGCAGATGGCTCCGATGCGCTGAAAAACGCCTAGGAGAATCGCCAGGCCTCCCGCGAATTGCGCCAAGCCAACCAGATAACCGTAGATCACCGGAAGATGTTGGTAGGCGGCGAAACCCTGTGGGCCGGGGCCGCCGTAGGCTCCGAACAAGATGGCGCTGCCATGGTAGAGAACCGGTAGCGCGCCAGCAAAACGCAGAATCAGAAGGGCAAGGTTTGGCGATGACGAGCTTGTGGGGACCGACGGGGTTCCGGCGAACCTACCCGTGCTCATAAAAACCTCCTTGTTTCCGTGCGACTGAGTTTTTAGCAGGAAACGAGCGGCCTAGCCAAGGAGTTTTGGGACGCAAAACGAACCGGAGAGGGCTGGTACTGGAGCAATGAAGGCCCTGCGCTGCAAGGGCCAGACACGTTGTCTGACAAGGGCGTGGCCCAAGAAAAAGCGGGCCAATCTTTCGACTGGCCCGCGACGAACGGTACAGACCTCCGTGCCAGGCACAGCGCAGGCAAGAGTGCCTGTGTCTGCCTGCGGGAGCAGGGTACTCGTGTTAGTACATGCCGCCCATGCCGCCTGCGCCGGGGGCGCCAGCAGCGGCCTTCTTCTCTTCTTCCTTGAGCTCCGCGACGAGCGCTTCGGTTGTGAGCATCAGGCCTGCGATCGACGCTGCGTTCTGCAGCGCCAGACGGGTGACCTTGGCCGGGTCAATGACGCCCATCTTCACCATGTCGCCGTACTCGCCGGTTTCCGCGTTGAAGCCAAAGTTCTCTTCCTTGGACTCGCGGATCTTGCCAATCACCACAGCGCCTTCCGAACCGGCGTTGTAAGCGATCTGGCGGGCCGGCTCTTCGAGAGCGCGCTTCACGATACCCGCGCCAACGGCTTCGTCATCCTGGAGCCTGAGCTTCTCGACGGCGCCAAGGCAGCGGATGAGGGCTGTGCCGCCGCCGGGAACGATGCCTTCCTCAACGGCCGCGCGAGTGGCGTGCATGGCGTCCTCGACGCGCGCCTTCTTTTCCTTCAGCTCGGTTTCCGTGGCTGCGCCAACCTTGATAACGGCCACGCCGCCGACGAGCTTGGCAAGGCGCTCCTGGAGCTTCTCCTTGTCGTAGTCGGAGGTGGTGTTGTCGATTTGCTGGCGGATTTGCTTCACGCGGCCTTCGATTTCAGACGCTTTGCCCGCGCCCTCGACGATGGTCGTGTTGTCCTTGTCAATCGTGATCTTCTTGGCGCGGCCGAGGTCCTCGAGCTTGACGTTCTCAAGCTTGATGCCCAGGTCCTCGGTAATGGCTTTGCCGCCGGTCAGCGTGGCGATGTCTTCGAGCATCGCTTTGCGGCGATCGCCGAAGCCGGGAGCCTTGACCGCGGCGCACTGTAGAGTGCCGCGGAGCTTGTTGACGACGAGAGTTGCGAGCGCTTCGCCTTCGACTTCTTCCGCGATGATCAGGAGTGGCTTGCCGCCTTTGGCAATGCCTTCGAGCAGCGGCAGCAGGTCCTTCATGGAGCTGATTTTCTTTTCGTGGATCAGGATGCGGACGTCTTCCATTACGCATTCCATGCGATCCGGGTCCGTGATGAAATAAGGCGAGAGGTAGCCGCGGTCGAACTGCATGCCTTCCACGACTTCGAGGGTGGTCTCCATGGTCCTGGACTCTTCCACGGTGATCACGCCGTCTTTGCCGACCTTCTTCATGGCTTCGGCGATGATGCCGCCGATTTGCTTGTCGTTGTTGGCGGAAATGGTGCCGACCTGTGCGATCATTTCGCCCTTGACGTCCTTGTGGAGCTTTTTGATTTCCTCGACGGCGACTTCCACGGCCTTCTCGATGCCGCGCTTGAGAGCGGTCGGGCTTGCGCCGGCCGCGACGGTCTTCACGCCTTCGCGGAAGATGGCCTGCGCCAGCACGGTGGCAGTGGTGGTGCCGTCACCGGCAACGTCGGAAGTCTTGGAAGCGACTTCGCGGACCATCTGCGCGCCCATGTTCTCGAGGGCATCTTTCAATTCGATTTCCTTCGCCACGGTCACGCCGTCCTTGGTGATGACGGGCGCGCCGAACTTCTTTTCGATTACCGCGTTGCGGCCCTTGGGGCCGAGGGTAATCTTCACTGCATCGGCAAGAGCGTTCACGCCGCGCAAAATCGCTTGGCGGGAATTCTCGCCTGTTACAATCTGCTTCGCCATTTCTTGATTCCTCCTGAATTCTGATACGACTTCTCAAATTCTTGATTGCCCTGCACTGCCGCCGGGCTAAAGCCCGGCCTCTACATTGGGAAACCACCGGTCCGGCTTCGGCAAGGAGCCTCAGCCTAAACAAGCCGCCACTACTTGCGGGAACCGGCGGCCTTGGCGGCGCCGCTCAGCTTCGCCAGAATCTCTTCCTCGCGAAGAATGAGGTACTCCTCGTCTGCAATCTTGATTTCCGTACCGCTGTACTTGCCAAAGAGGACGCGATCGCCCGGTTTCACGTCGAGAGGAATCAATTCGCCCTTCTCGCGCTTGCCGGTGCCCACGGCGATGACTTCACCCTCCATGGGCTTTTCTTTTGCGGAGTCAGGGATGATGATGCCACCCTTGACCGTTTCCTTCTCTTCAATGCGCTTCACGATGACACGGTCGTGGAGCGGGGTCAGATGTACTGCCATCTTTGAAAAACCTCCATAGGTGATCTTGCGGCTTTTGATGTGGTTTGGCAGCGAAAGAGGGCGACTAGCACTCCTCGCAACCGAGTGCTAATATAGCATATACCTCTTTCATGTCAAGGGTTTCCCCGTCATCTCCCCGAAATTGCGCGTGAGGGTCAAATCCATATTAAGTTCTTTTATCGCAATGGATTACCTGGTGCAAGAAAAACCTTGCAGTAGGTCATTGCCTTGCTACGGGTCCAGGCATAGAATCGCGGCAAGCTTTCCTTATGCACTACACTATCTATTTTCGACTCGTGGCGCTGACCGCGGGAACGCTCCTGCCTTTTTTTTGGATGGTGGTCATCCTCGGCCACCGCAGGCAGAGGGATTTTGAACGCATCTTCTTTTTCCTTTGCCTCGCGCTTGTTTTTTTCTTTGGCAGTTCGCTGCTGGCCCTGAATGCGCAACTCTATTACACAACCATCCCGGCACCTTTGGCGCTCTTTGCCTGGACCGTCCAGTGTTTGGGTCTTTGGTTCTTGCCTTCGCTGCTGGTTGTTTTGCACGTCGAATACGCGCAAATCCGCGAATTGCTCCGCGCCGGAAGCGAAAAGAAGATGTGGCTGATTGGCGCCTACGCTCCGGCTGCGTATCTGCTGACGTGGCTGTATGCCGCGTTGCGGCCGCCCGGCAGGCTCGATTTCGTGCTTCCAAGCAATTCCTTGGGATGGCCCTTTCAAATCTGGCTGGTGGCCAGTTTGTTCATCTCGGCGGGCTGGCAGTGGCGATTCGTAAGAGCGGCTCCCGACGACCAGCAGAGGTTCTTTCATCGGACCTTGCGCAATGTTCTGGCATTCATGGCCTTGTGGATCGCCGGGCTTCACATCATCGTGCATCTACGGGGACGGGGCAGCGAAGATGACTCTGTCGTGTTTTACAGTACGATTCTGACCTGTTTCGCGATGGCGCCGCTCATTGGCCTCATTCGAAATGTCCAGCAGTTTAACTTCCTGCAGATTGGACGGCAGAGAAACCTAATCTACGCGGTATTCGCCACCTTTCTAGCGCTCTTGTATCTCGGTTTTGTCCGCCGCACCAGCCAATGGATGGAGCCATACTTGCCGCCGGAAGCGACCGCGGCAATTTTGCTGTTTCTTCCGGTGGTGTTTTTCGAGCCGCTCCAGCGCTTGATGAAAAAGGCCCTGCGGCGCACCGCACAAACAGAGTTGGATCGCGCGCAACGCTTGATGGGGCCGATTCTGGAAGTCGCCCGTCTCGGAAATCAGGAGAAACTGGGCAACTTCATCGAAAAATGGATTGCCGAAGAGGTGCAACTTGCTGAAGTCAAGCTCGTGCTGAATGAAACCCAGAACGCGGAGCACAGTCATGGAGCCAACGAGGAGGTTTTCGTCATTCGGCAAGCAGGACACCGGATTGGAACACTTACGGTGAAGTCCCATGGAGCGATGGTTTCCGGCGAAACCGTGGGAGCGCTGGAGTTTTTGGGCGAGCAGTTGCCGGGGGCGCTGGATTTGTGCCGGTTGATTGAGGAGAAGCTCCGGCTCGAAAGGGAATTGGCGGAGCGAGAACGGCTGGCACTTGTGGGCCAAATGGCGGCGAGCATTTCACACAACCTGAAAAACCCGTTGGGCTCGATGAAGACAATCTTGCAAGTGCAACTGGAGAATCCGGAGCTGCCGGATTCGATTCGCGGCGAGACGAAGATGGTGCTGGACGAGATCAGCCGGCTTTCGACCAAGCTCAATCAGTTGCTGCAATTCAGCCGGCCGGCGGTGCGAGGAGCGAATGGAACCGGGAGTTGCAATGCCGCGGTGGTGGTGGAGGAAGTGGCGGGCGTACTGTCACACGAAGCGGAACGGCGCGGATTGAAATTGGAAACAAAGACCGATGGGGTGAACGCTCAAGTTGCGATCAGCGCGGAAGCGCTGAATGACATCGTGTCGAATCTGGTGGTGAATGCGCTGGAGGCCACGCCGCGCGGAGGCCACGTGAGTGCGGGCGTCGCGAAGCAAGACAGAAGGTTCTGCTTGGTGGTGGAAGACGACGGACCGGGGATTCCTACGGCGCTGCGGGAAAAGATTCTGCAGCCGTTTTTTACCACGAAATCTCGAGGGACCGGATTGGGGCTGGCGATTGTGGCGCGGCGCGTGGCGGAGTGTGGCGGAAAAATCGACTGGGAAAGCCCGGTGAAAGACGGGAAAGGGACGATCTTTAAGGTCACACTTCCCGGTGGAGAACGGGAGGTAAAGAGATAACGACGTAAGGAAAAGGAGCTATGAAGACGATACTGATTGTGGATGATGAGCCGGCGGCACGATACGGCTTGCGGCGGGCGCTCGAATCAAAATATCGAATCGCGGAAGCGGATTCGGCTGAGGCGGCGCGAGAGGCGTTGCCCCGTGAGCAGCCAGACTTGGTGCTGCTCGACGTGGTTTTGCCGGGGCAGGATGGATTGTCGTTCTTGAAATGGATTCGCGAGCAGGGAATCGAAGTCCCGGTGCTAATGGTTTCCGCGTTGGACGCGGCAAAAACGGCGGTGCAAGCGCTGCAGCTTGGCGCGGCGGACTACTTGGTGAAGGGTTTCGAGTTGGAGGAGTTGCGTCAGCGAGTGGCGAACCTGCTGAAGTTGGCGACGCTCGAGAAAGAGAATGATGCGTTACGCCGCCGCGTGGCTACGGAAGGGCAGTTCGGACAGATGATTGGGCGGTCCTCCGAAATGCGACAGGCCTTTGAAGTGGCGGACCGCGTGGCGCCGACCGACTCGACAGTGCTGATTCTCGGCGAGAGCGGGACGGGAAAAGATTTGCTGGCGCAGGAGATTCACACGCGGTCGACGCGAGCGGGGAAACCGTACGTTGCGGTGAATTGCGCGGCGCTGCCGGAAACGCTGATCGAATCGGAATTGTTTGGCTACGAGCGCGGAGCGTTTACGGGGGCGGCACAGCAGAAGAAGGGAAAATTCGAACTCGCGTCGGGCGGAACGATTTTCTTGGACGAAATCGGGGACATGAACCCGGTGACACAAGCCAAGGTGCTGCGTGTGCTGGAGAACCGGACGATTGAACGGCTGGGCGGGACGCACTCGATTCTCGTGGATGTGCGGCTGATCAGTGCGACCCACCGCAACCTGGCGGCGGAAATTCGCAATGGAAAGTTTCGCGAGGACTTGTTTTACCGGTTGCGCGTGGTGACTGTCGACCTGCCGCCGTTGCGTGCGCACAAGGGCGACATCGCGTTGCTTGCCGAGGCCTTTCTGCAAATGCACGGCGCGAGGCTGGGGCGGGCAGTGCGGCTGAACCGCGAAGCGCTGGCGGCCGTCGAGAAATACGATTGGCCGGGGAACGTGCGCGAATTGAAGAATGCACTGGAACGCAGCGTGGTGCTTTGCCACAGGGATGAAATCGGCGTGGAGGACTTGCCGGCGGAAGTGGTGCACGGGGAAGCGATTTTCATAAAGCACCACGGCGAAACTGCGGATCATGGAATGGGAGAGCAGGATTTTCGCGAGGCGAAGCGAAAATTTGAGGTGGCCTATTTGACGAAGCAATTGGCCGAGCATCGCTGGAACGTTTCGCGCACCGCGGCGACGATTGGGCTGCACCGGCAGAGTTTGCAGGAGAAATTGCGGGAGTTGGGAATCCGGCGCCCGGGTCGTGAACCGATGGAGGAAGAGTAGTTCGTTCTTAGTCTTAAGTTTTTTGTACGAACAAGAAAATTGATTGCTCTCTTTTTGACGTGAAGGCGATGGCAAACAGGCTTTCGGTTGCCGGATACGTGATGGCTGGAGGCGCGAGCACGCGGTTTGGTTTCGACAAAGCGCGTGCCGAATTGAACGGCGAGGCCATGGTGGTACGTATGGCCAGGCTTCTCAGAGAAGTGACCGGAGAGGTGAGCGTGGTCGCGCCATCTGGACGTTACGCGGGATTTGGCGAACGCATTGTGGATGATCGCTGGCCCGGCGAAGGGCCGCTAGGCGGCATCATCACCGCTTTGATGGATGCGCACGCGCAAAATCATCAACCCACTTGGTGCCTGATGGTTGGCTGCGACATGCCGTTTCTTACAAGCGAATGGCTGAGATATTTGAAGGAGCGAGCCCTCCGAAGCAGCGCAGCAGTGGTTGCGCCGCAATCCTCTCTTGGGCTGGAGCCGCTCTGCGCGTGTTGGCATGTGGGCGCGACGGGCAAGTTGCAATATGCGTTCGAAGACGGCACTCGTAAAGTGACCGAGGCCATGAAACGCGTTAGCATGGAAATAGTTGACCAGATGGATTGGAAAGGATTTGATAAAAAGGGCCGGCTCTTTTGGAACATGAACACCCCTGCGGAGTACGAAGAAGCGCGGCGCATTCTGGAATCGGAAGGGCAATGACTGACATTCTGAACATCAACCGCGGCGGGCCCACGAAGCTGAGTTTTCCTCGCGAAGAGAGCGAGTGGACACCTCACGACTATGCCGATCCGCGTTCAGAGAATTTCTTCGAGTTCCGCGATGTGTGCAAGGCTTTTGATGAGCGCGCGGTGCTGGATCACGTCAGCTTCACGGTGAAGCACGGAGAAACGTGCATCATCATGGGGCGAAGCGGCGTGGGAAAGTCCGTCACCCTAAAGCACATCATGGGGTTTTTGAAAGCGGACTCGGGGCGCGTCATTGTGGACGGAGAAGACGTCACCGATTACACCGAAGGGCAATTTGCGGAAGTGCGGCGAAAAGTGACGATGGTGTTCCAGTCCGGCGCGCTGTTTGATTCGCTGACGGTGCGCGAGAATATTTCTTTTCCGCTGGATGGCCAGCCTGGACTGACCTGGGAAGACATCGACGAGTACGTTGCGAAAATCGCGCACATGCTGGAAGTGGACCAGGTGCTGGACAAGCTGCCGAGCGAGCTCTCGACCGGCATGAGGCGCGCGGTGGCTATTGGGCGCGCTTTCGCGCAGAATCCCGAGGCGATTCTGTACGACGAGCCGACAACCATGGTGGACCCCATCATGGCGGGACACATGGGCGATTTGATTTTGCGATTGAAAGAAGCGTTTCACAAAACTTCGATCGTCGTGACCCACGACACGCATTTGGCGAAGAAACTCGCCGACCGGGTCGTTTTTCTGCAAGAAGGTCGCGTCACGTATTTTGGGCCCTGGGGCGGATTCGAGAACTCGACCGATCCGTTTATCGTCAATTTCCGCAAACAGGATGAACTCATTCCGGCTTTGGACGTGACTCTGTGAACCGGGCCGCGAGCGGCTCCGCGGATCCCGACTCTTCCAGTCCCGTCTCCGTAAATCCCATCGGGCAGCTTCGCAAGGAAATGGGATTCTGGGATGTCCTCTTTTTTAATATCGCCACGGTGCTTGGGCCACGCTGGATTGCCGCCGCGGCGCACAACGGAACTTCGTCGATTAGTTTGTGGATCATCGCGGCGTTGTTTTTCTTTGTTCCTTCCGCGCTGGTGATCAATGAACTGTCCTCGCGATTTCCGCATGAAGGCGGGCTGTACGTTTGGTCCAAAGAAGCGTTCGGGGACTTTCACGGCTTCGTCGCGGGATGGTGCTATTGGATTTACACGGTGTTCTATTTTCCGGGACTGTTGCTCGCGAGCGCTTCGATGAGCGCGTACGTGATTGGTGAGAGTGGCGCGAGGCTGGAGCATGATCGCACATTTCTTTTGCTGGTCTCCCTGGGGTTGCTGCTCGTTGCGGTCGTGCTGAACATCATCGGACTCAATGTGGGCAAGTGGTTGCAGAATGCCGGAGGGACGTGCACATATTTGCCGTTGTTGCTGCTGGTTGGCGTCGCGGGTTTGCTTGGGATGCGGCAAGGATCGGTGACGCACTTCCGTCTCGGTAATATGATGCCCGCGTGGAATTGGGGCACCGTAAATTTCTGGTCGCAAATTGCTTTCGCGTTTACCGGACTCGAACTCGTCTCCGCAATGAGCGCCGAGGTGCGCGATCCGCAGCGCACCTTGCCGCGCGCCGTATACGGAGCTGGCGTGCTGATTGCCGCGATGTACATCGTCGGAACCCTGGCGGTGCTGGTGCTGGTCCCTGCCGCGGATGTGTCGGTAACCAGTGGAGTATTTCATGCGATTACCGTCGGCTCGATCGCGCTAAAGGTGGGTTTCTTCGGGCTTCTTGCGGCTGTGCTGGTGACCGTCGGAAACGCAGGCGGAGTCGGCAGCACCGTGGCTGGGATTGCGCGCGTGCCGTTTGTGGTCGGCATTGACCGGTATTTGCCGGCTGCCTTTGGAAAAATTCACTCACGCTGGAAGACGCCGTATGTTGCCATTCTCGTGCAAGCGATTCTTTCCGGGCTAGTATTACTTGTGAGTCAAATCAATCAGACAACGCGTGATTCCTACCAACAGTTGGTCGACACCGCAATCATTCTCTATTTCATCCCATTTCTCTATATGTTTGCTGCGGCGATTTGGCTGTCTGGCCGCAAGGACCGGACGGAAAACAAACAGGCAGTGCTCATCCCTGGCGGACTTCCGGGAGTTTGCATCGTCAGCGGAGTCGCGTTTTTCATCACGTTGCTTTCTATTGGGCTGTCTATATTCCCACCAGGAGAGAGTTCAAATCGGATTTCCTTCCTTTTGCGGACCCTCCTGTGGGTCATCGTGGCGTTAGGAGTGGGCTTGACCCTGTACTGGCGAGGTGTAAGAGGGAAGAAGGCCGAGTCCGCAACGTGATTTAGAAACCTTCGCGAACCAACTGTTCCACACTGATGTTTGATTCGGCTTTAGCGCTTTGTCGCGGCTCCAGGCAGCGCTGGATATATTTGCCGAGGATGTCGGCTTCGAGGTTCACAGCGTCGCCGGGGCGGCGGTCGCGGATGTTGGTGTGGTCGTAGGTGTACGGAATGATTGCGGCTTCGGCGACGTTGTCGCGCCAGCGCGCAACGGTGAGGCTGATGCCGTCTATGGAGATGGAGCCCTTCGGAACAATGTGGCGCGCGAAATCTTCGGGGACGCGCACACCATACCACCAGTTTTCGCCTTCCGGCGTGAGATGCGTTACCTGGCCGACCGTGTCCACGTGTCCCAGAACGAAGTGTCCGCCGAATTCCTTGCCGGCGGTAAGAGGCCGTTCGAGATTGACGCGAGAACTGACACGAAGGCCCCCTTCGCTTGCGCAGAAGGAAGTCTTGCTCAGAGTTTCGCGGGAAAGATCGGCGGAGAAGCGGCCGTTGTGGATTCCCGTGATCGTCAGGCAGCAGCCGTTCACCGCGATGCTGTTCGCGACGGCCAGCGAAGGCCCAAGGGATGGGGCATGAATCGTGACTCGGCCGCCGTCGGGGTGCAGCTCGAGGGACCCAATGGTTCCCAGATGTTCGATGATTCCGGTGAACACGTTGCTTGCCAGCCTAGGCAATCGAGTTTACAGCATTTCGCGTCGAAGGCTGAAAAGCACTAGACTGTACTGCGGTCAGCGTTGAATCTCGCTGAGGTTCCGTATGAAAGCCTGCGTTTTGCGAGCACCGGCGAAAGTTGAAACGAACCCACTGAAGTACACCGACACGGAAGTGCCTGAGCCGGGCGAGGGTGAAGTTCGCGCGCGCGTGCGCTCCTGCGGGGTGTGCCGAACGGATTTGCATGTGATCGAGGGCGAACTGCCGCAGCGAAAGTCCCCTGTGATTCCCGGGCATCAGGTCGTGGGCAAGGTCGAGAAGTTAGGCAAGAGTGCGCGGCGATTTGCGGTTGGCGCGCGCGTTGGGGTTGCCTGGCTGCACAAAACGGATGGAACCTGCGAATACTGCCGAGCGGGCGCGGAGAATTTGTGCGATGCGCCGGAGTTCACCGGTTACACGGTGAATGGCGGGTATGCCGAGTACATTGTGGCGCCGGAGGGTTTTGCCTACGCGATACCGGAAGGATTTCCCGACGAGCAAACCGCGCCGCTCCTCTGCGCCGGGATAATTGGATTTCGCTCGCTGCGACTTTCGGGGATCAAGGCGGGAGGCAGGCTGGGCTTTTATGGCTTTGGGGCGGCGGCTCACGTGGCCATTCAAGTGGCACGGCACTGGAACGTGGAAGTGTACGCTTCCACGCGAGATGCGCGGCATCAGAAGTTGGCGCTGGAATTGGGGGCCGTGTGGGCCGGCGGAACGTTTGATGAGCCGCCGAAGAAACTGAACGCGGCGATTGTTTTTGCGCCTGCGGGAGAGATCGTTCCGGCTGCACTTCAAGCGCTTAAGAAAGGCGGAGTGTTGGTGCTGGGCGGAATTCACATGAGCCCTATCCCATCCTTGGCTTATGACTTGCTGTATCAAGAGCGGGTGATTCGCAGCGTGGCCAATAATACGCGGCAGGATGGTGAGGATTTCCTTCGGGTCGCGGCGGAGATTCCGATTCGGACGCACGTGCAGATTTTTCCTTTGCGGGATGCGAATCGCGCGCTGAATGCGCTGAAGAATGATGCGATTCCTGGAGCTGCGGTCCTCCGAGTACAGGAATGAAATTGCCGGCGGCAGTGAAGCACGTAGTGTTGTGGGGAAACGAATCGGGGCAAGCGTCGAGAATGATTGGGTTCGTGCCCAACCCGGATACAGACCCACTTCTACTCTTCGACATGACGCGGGAATTGCTTGAGCTGATTAGCGTCGATTCCGGCAGGCGGGCGACGAGCTTTGCGCCCAGCCTTGCGCATGAGCGATGGCTTGTTGTGACCAGCACCGAAGGAAGTTCATGTTTAGAGGTGTATCGCTACATCTGTTCGCAACTGCGTATGGTGACAGACTACAAAAAGGTTCTCATGGCTTTTGGCGATGGGTGTGTCGAGGCGTTGACGAGGGGAACCGGTTTAGGCGCGCAAGCTCTTAGTTCGAGGATGAAGAGTTAGCGGCGGTTTTTACGGGCGCTTTGGGGCGCTCGTCGCCAGGCGAGATTTCTGTCAATTTCTGGTAGTAGCGCTTGGCGACTTCGTTGTTTCCCGAGGCTTCGGCAGCGCGCGCGGCTCCATAGACGGCGTTGAAGCGATTCGGCGCGACCTTGAGAACGGCTTCATATTCGGCTAGAGATTCCTTGGGATGATTCTCCAGGGAATAGAGTTCCGCGAGCATTTCTCGGGCGGGCGTGACGGCTCCCGGCGTGACCGCGTCTTTATCCATGCTCTCTTCCAGTTCGACGGCGGAGCGCATCTTGGAAAATGCGTCGGCTTTGTTTCCGGCTCTCTCGGCCATCCAGGCGGCGACCTCGCGGCGCTGCACCTCAATCTGGTTCGCCCAGTAAGTGTTGTTCAGCTTTGCTGTCGCGTCGCGCAACGCGGCAAGCGTCTGCTCGGCATTGGCGGCAGTTTCCAGGTTTCCGGCGCGCGCGCTACCTTCCCCAATAGCTGCCCAAGTAATCGCCTCCGCCCAGGGCACCATCCCTTTTCTCGGCGTCAACATACTGCCCTGCTTCCAATCGCCAAGTTCAATCGCGGCGCGCGCGGGAATCGCCGCAAGCGCGTAATCACCCGTTAGCGTGAGTCCGGAAATCGGGGACAGCGCATTCATTTCGTCCAGCACGGCCATGGCCTGCTTCACGCGGCCGCTCTGGAGATACGCATATTCGAGATAGTCCATGGCATGAAGGTGCTGGTCGCGCGCCTCACCATTTTTGGATGTAGGTTCATCGGCCGCAGCGAGCTGCGCGGATTTGATGTTCGACGCGATGGACTCATCCCATGAGCCCACGCGCGTGAAAAGATGCGAAGGCATGTGGTTGGCGTGAGCGGAAGCGGGCGCAATCTTGGCGTACATGCGCGCCGCGGGAAGCCCTTTTTCCGCGAGAACGGCATTGTCGTAGCAATGGATGATGTAGTGCGCGACCCCAGGATGGTGAGGCCGCTTCTGGAAAATGGGTTCGAGGATTTCGCTGCAGCGCCGCTGATTAGTAAAGGTCTTGTCCGTTTTGGGGGCAGTAATGGAAAGAGTGAGCGCGTGAAAAATGGCGGCTTCGTCATCGTCGGGATAAGCGCGCTGCAGTTCGCCCATTTTTTTCTCAAAGGCTTGATCGTAAGAAGCAGTGGGCTTGCCGTCTTCCGCATACACGGCCGAGAGGGCGTCGATATAGGCTTTCTCTCGCGCCGTTGTAGCCGCGTTGGAAGCCGCGAGTTGTTGCGCATTTTTTAGCGCCAGCCGGCCTGCTGCCGTGTCGCCGTTCCTCCACAACCCGTGATAGTGGGACATGGCAACGCCCCACTGCGCCATGGCGCAAGAGGGGTCCTGCTTGGAGATTTCTGTGAATGCCCCTCTTGCTTGTTCGTATTGAAAGGAGTGCAGGAGCGCTAGGGCGCGGTTGAAACTTACCGCAACCGCCTTCGAGCACGAAGTGGCGAACTGGACCGAGCCTACCTCTTCGGCGGAGAGTTCGTGGTGATGTTCCTGGGCGGCCAAGGGCAGGGAGGCAGAAAAAAGGAGAATCGCAGAAAGAACTGGAATGCGGCGCATGAGGTCACTCCTTGACGGAATCAGATACTGCCAAACCAGGGAAGATGAGAATCGAAAATGGACTTGTCAGGAAGTATGTCCGTGCCGGAGGGGCAAGTCAATCGCGAAATGCCCCGCGCAAGCACACTTCGAAGGCGATATCCGGACCGAATCCTTGGGTGCGGATGTTGCGCAGCGGAAGAAGAGGGAGATTCGGAGCCTGGGCAAACGGAACGCGGTTTTCACCGGCGATTTTTGGCGCGTAGAAAAGGAAGAGTTTGTGAACGATGCCGGCGGCCAGGGCGGCGCCATTGAGCCTGGGGCCTGCCTCGAGCAAAACGCTTAGGATTTCACGGCTGCCAAGTTCCGTAAGAACAGTGCGCAAGTTGAGGCGGCCTCCTTTTGCCTTGAGCTGTACGATTTCGATTCCTCCGTTTTGTAATCTTCGTGCCTTGGCCGATTTCAGGGAAGCCGCCGTAAAGACGAGGAGATCGTCCTCGGCGGTTTCGACGATACGGGACTTTGGAGACAAGCGCAGTTTCGAATCGAGCACGACACGTAAGAGCCGCCTCCGGCGTTGTAAGCCGCTACGTTCCGTGAGCAGAGGATCGTCGGCGAGAATCGTTCCGATTCCGGTGAGCAGAGCGTCTGACGCGTGACGCATGCGGTGGACTTCCGCGCGGGACTCTTCCGATGTGATCCAGCCATGGCCGTCACGTTTGGCGAGGTATCTTGCGCTTTTCTTTCTGGGTTGCGGTAAAGCGAGTTGGCCGTCGAGGGTGAGCGCAGACTTCAGTGTGACAAAAGGTTTTTTCGTTCGAATCCAGGAAGCAAAGCCTTCATTCAAGCGGCGTGCTTGTTCTTCGCAAAGGTCTTTGACGACTTCAATCCCAGCCAGGCCGAGGCGCTCGAAGCCGTGGCTGGCATTGAGCGGGTTCGGATCTTCGATCGCGGCGACGACGCGCCGCACGCCGGCGGAGATAATCGCGTCGGTGCAGGGGCCGGTACGACCAGTGCGGCTGCATGGTTCGAGGGTGACGTAGAGAGTTGCACCGCGCGCCCGCTCTTTCGCCGACTTCAGCGCGACGATTTCTGCGTGGTCGCGCCAATCGTATTGATGAAAGCCCTCGCCGACAATTTGGCCGTCGTTGACGATGACGCAGCCGACCGTTGGATTCGGGCTGGCCAGGCCAACTCCCTTGCGCGCGAGAGCCAGCGCGTGCTCCATGAAGCGAATGTCGTGTTCGTTCACGATTTACTCGAAAAGGGAATTGGCGTACGCTTCAGCGTCGAAGGGAACCAAATCGTTGATTTGTTCGCCGGTGCCGACAAAGCGAATCGGCAAACCCAGTTCGCGCGAAATGGCGACGACGATGCCGCCTTTGGCCGTGCCGTCAAGTTTGGTAAGGATGATTCCCGTAATGCCGACGGTCGAAGTGAATTCGCGGGCTTGCGCGAGGCCGTTTTGCTTGGTAGTGGCGTCGAGAACGAGAAGAACGTCGTGCGGTGCGCCGGGAATGACTTTCGCCGCGGTGCGCTTCATTTTTTCGAGTTCGGCCATCAGGTTGGATTTGGTGTGCAGGCGGCCGGCGGTGTCCACGATGACGACATCGGCTGAGCGCGCTTTGGCGGCGGCCATGGCGTCGTAAACGACGGCGGCGGGATCGGCGCCGGATTTTTGCTTGACCACTTCGACGCCATTGCGCTGCGCCCAGATTTCGAGCTGCTCGATAGCGGCGGCCCGAAAGGTGTCCGCGGCGCAGAGGACGACGCTGCGATTCTCCTGCCGTAGCCGGTTGGCCAGCTTGCCGATGCTGGTGGTTTTGCCGGCGCCGTTGACGCCGACGATGAAGATGACGCGCGTCCCCGCCCCGTTCGGCGATGCGGAAATGCCGCTCGCGCCGGCGACGTCCGGTTTTGCCGAAGCATTCAGGATGCGCAGGATGTGCGATTTGATCTCGCGCTTGAGCTGGGCGGCATCCGAGAGGGCGTCGCGATCCAATTTTTCGCGGACGGCGTCGAGAATTTCGCGTGTGGGTTTTACGCCGAGGTCGGTGGATAGCAGCGCCGTCTCCAAATTCTTGAGGATGGAAGGATCGATCTTGCGCTCGCCGAGAAAAATCGTGTCCACGGTTTCGGAAAGCGCCGTCTTGGTCTTGCTGACGGACTTCTTCAGCTTGTCGAGAAGCGTTGGTTCCGGCTCGTTTTTGCCAAAGAGGGAGATCATACGGTCGCGCGTTATGATTCCAGCGCAACTCAAAATTGTAGCAGAAGCAATTGACCGAGGCCGGGGTGGGTTTTAGCGGTGCGGTTTCTGAGTGAGGGAGCTGACGTTCTCTATTCCTGACATTCCACCGGAATTCGGACGGGAGTATCTGTTGTCACTGGCGGGAACATGAAAAGAAGCGCTGGCATGATGCTTACAAAGCCCCACATGTCCATCCGTGGCGTGATGTTAATGTCCGACAAAGGCTAGACGTGGACTTCGACGGCGCTGAGGCGCAGCTTGCCGTGTGAAACAGCGGATTCGAGTGCAGTGACGACGACCGGATCGAACTTCGAGCCGGCCAGTGTACGGATGCGTTCCATGGCAAAGTCCAAATCCATGGCCGTCTGGTAGGGACGATTGGTGGTCATGGCATCGAGGGTATCGGCCACGCCGATGATGCGCGCCATCATCGGAATTTGTGTGCCCGACAATCCATAGGGGTAGCCGCGGCCATCAATGTGTTCGTGGTGTAATTCGATGCCCGGCAGCACTTCTTTCAGTTGCGAAACCGGGCGCATGATGTTCGCTCCCTTGACGGTATGCTGCTTCATCAAGCTGAACTCTTCGGGAGTAAGCGCGCCAGGCTTTTTTAACACGCGATCTTCGACGCCGATTTTTCCCACATCGTGGAGCAGCGCGGAAATCCGCAGCTTGTCGAGCTCTTCGGCGGAGAGCCCGAGTTCCTGGCCAATGAGCGTGGAATACTTCGCCACGCGGCCGGAGTGACCGCGCGTATACGGGTCCTTTTCGTCGATGGCCGCTGCGAGCATGCGAATCGAGCCGATAAACAGTTCGCGGTTCTCTTCCGCGGCCTCTTTCAGTCTCTCAATGAATTCCTCGATGTCGCCGGCCATCTTGTTGAAATTTTCGGCGAGTTCGCTGATTTCGAGCGCTCCGCGGGCCACGGAGCGTTGATGGAACTCGCCGCGGCTGATGGCGCGCGTTGACGCGGCAAGTCCGCGGATCGGCCCGCTGATGCCCACGGCAAAGAAATATCCGACCACGATGGCGGCTAGCACCACGATCGCGGCAAACACCAAAGCTTGCCGGTTCAGCTCGTTAACACCCGTGTCGCTTTCTGCGGCATCCAGGCGCCGCTCTGCAATCACGGCCCAGTTGAGTTCGGGAAACGTACTGTAGGTGCCAATCATCTCGACGGAGCGTTTCTTGAGAGTTTCCGAGAACCGCATCGTCTCGGTATTGCGAAGGTCCTGAGGAAGCGCGCGCACTTGGTCAACCAGGGGATTGCCACGCGCGTCTGCGCCCGGCACGAAATTTTTGGTGTCGTGATGCGCGACGATGTGGCCGTTGTGGTCCACGATAAAAACAGAGCGGCCTCGCACGCTGGCGTCCTGCAACCGGTGAAGGATAGAGTCCAACGAGACCACCGCTGCCAGCATGCCCGTGAAGTTCTCGTTGGCGTCCTTCAGCGGAACGGCTATCACAAACGCCGGCCGGTTATCGGGAACCAAAGCCAGCGGATCGCTGCGAAACTTGGTCACCTGGAGCTGTTGCGATTGCAGACAGGTAACAAATGCGCGCTGCAGCGCCTTTGCCACGAAGGGATCCTGCTCGGCCTGAAAATTTCCCTGCGATGCTTTCGTGCCGCGCCCGGATTTGCCAACCGCCGTCAGGTAAAGGAACGTGTTTGGATTGCTCTCGACAAAGTTCTGTAGCAGGTGCGTCACTTTGGGTTCCGCGGCGGGATCCTCAACGTCTTTGATGACGTCCGTGAGGTCCATGATTTGACGCTCACTCATCAGTTGCTCGGTTAGGTTGGAGTCGAAGTGCTGGATTTCTTGGGCTAGGGAACGCACCAGTTCGGTCTGCTGCACGCGTTCGGTATCGACTAATTTGTCCTGGCTGAGCTGCAAAACGAGGCGGTGGTACAGGCCCAGGGGCAGAATGCTGACCAGCAAAAGCGCGCCAAGAACAAGCCAGAGAACGCGCACATGTCCAGCGCGCAGACGTTTCCAGAGGGCCCAAAGAGATTGAGCGGTGGGCGGCATCTAACTCTAAATTTTAGGGTGAGACCGCGGCCGGCGGGGGGACAACTAGGCCCGGGCGTCTCGCAACTGCAACTAGGACTTTAGTACTAATGGAAAAAATCGGGCGGCAGACGGCCAAATTATGCCGGTTATTCCCGTTTTAGTGGCCGGTCCATGATTTCGCGGATCGCGTCCTTGGGCGACTGGCCCCGGTGCAAAATGGCATCCACCTTTTCCGTAATGGGCATGGTGATGCTGTGTTCACGCGCCAAGGCCAGAAGCGGGGCGGTGGTGTCGACGCCCTCCGCGACCATGCGCATTTCGGCGAGGATTTCTGGAAGCTTGCGGCCTTTGCCGAGTTCCATTCCAACGTGCCGGTTGCGGCTGAGCGTGCCGGTGCACGTTAAGACCAAATCTCCCAGACCAGCCAGCCCGCTTAGTGTTTCCGGGCGCGCTCGGAGTGCTGCCGCGAGGCGCATCATTTCCGCCAGGCCTCGTGTAATTAACGCCGCAAGAGGATTCGAACCGAGCCCAAGTCCTTGGCAGGCTCCAGCCGCAATAGCGATCACGTTTTTCATGGCGCCGGCGAGTTCCACGCCCAGCACGTCATCGTTGGTGTAGAGGCGGAAGGATGGACCGGACAGTTCCTCTTGTAGTTTGCTTGCTAGTCCCACGTTCTCCGCCGCCAGCACCACAGCCGTGGGCTCGCCGCGCGCGGCTTCTGCGGCAAAGGAGGGGCCGGAAAGAACTGCGATGCGCTTGGACGGTTCCGCCGTTCCTGCTTTTGCAAGAACTTGCCCGAGCACCAGGCTCATGCGCAGGTGCGTTTCGGGTTCGAGCCCCTTGGTGGTACTCACATAGATTATTTCTGGTGTGATAAATGGAAGAGCTTGCGTATAAACGGCTCGCGCATGCACCGAGGGAATCGCGCCGATTACGATTTGAGCGCCGGACAGCGCCTGCGCCATATCGTGAGTAGCCCTAATGCCGTCGGGCAATCGAACGCTCGCAAGATACGTTGTGTTTTCGCGCTGACGCTGCAAAGCTTCTGCAAGTTCCGAGTTGTGCGCCCAGAGCGAAATCTCGTGCGGTTTCCGCGCGCGCGAGAGTACGACGGACAGCGCTGTCCCCCAGCTTCCGGCTCCGAGAATGGTGATTCGCGTCATCCCCCGCCCTTGTTTTTGGAGAAAGAAAACTTTGGCTCCGCGCCTTTGAACAGGCGCTGCAAATTGCTCCGATGCTTGTAAATGATGAGCAGGGCGGTGGCAACCGCGCCAATTGTAACTACCTTCGGCGGAGCGTGCCGTGGCGCCCATAGAAAATAGATAAGCAGAGGCATGGCAGCGGCGGCGGAAACTGAGCCGAGAGAGACGTACCTCCAAAAAACCACTACGAGAATGAACAAAATGACCGCCGCAAGACACGCGAGCGGCGATAAAACCAGAAATATTCCCGCAGCCGTCGCGACGCCCTTGCCGCCTTTGAACTTCAGCCAAACGGGGAAGCAGTGTCCCAGCAGTGCGGCTAGTGCAGCCATCATCATCCATGTGGCGCTGTCATTGGTAAGCTTTTCCGCGAGCAAGACCGCGCCTGCACCCTTGGCCACGTCGAGCACTAAGGTAAGTGCGCCGGCCAAAAGGCCTGCAGCCCGGGCGACATTGGTTGCTCCGATGTTTCCGCTGCCCACTTTGCGGACGTCGCCGCGTCCGAATGCCTTTGTCAAAAGCAACCCAAAAGGAATGGAGCCCAGGAAGTAGGCGATCAATGGAATGGCAAGAAAAGTCATCAACATGGGTGATGCCACCAACCGGTGTTATTCCATGTTTGGAGCGAACTGGAAAGTAGCAATCGTAGTGTACTCCGCGCCGGTGGGTTTCAGCTTGCTTTGAATCAAATGAAACTCGCTCGTGCGCAGCGAGCCAAAGTCCTTCGGTTGATTGTCGGCGATGAGCTTACGCAGCGCTTCCGGCAGGCGCGGGCGTTCGAATCGAGCCAGTGTCAGATGCGGTGAAAACTCGCGCTTCTCGCGTGGAATGCCAAACTTCTCCATCGCTCGTTCGATATCCCCGGCAAGTGTTTTCAAGTTCGGCGAAGCCTCCATGCCAGCCCAGAACACTCGTGGATGCGTTTCATTGGGGAAAAATCCCAGGCCGCGAAACTCCAGAGAGACAGCCTGGTCAGAGCGAATCTCCCCAAGCGCGTTGCGAACCGCATCCACGTTTGCCTCGGCGACTTCTCCAAGGAATTGCAATGTGACGTGGAGATTCTCCCCACGCACCCAGCGCGGTTCTTTGGTGATGGCGCGCATGGAGGCCAGCAAAGAGACCAAAGTTTCGCGCACGGAGGAGGGAATTTCCAGGGCGACGAAAAGGCGCACCGTTCAAGACCTTTTCGCGTCTTGGCTCGGTGGCTCTCCGCCGTTGTAGAGAAAATGCAAACGCACCATGTCCAGCGCGAGCTGCGACGCGTGCCAACGAATGGCTTCGCGGTCCCCGGGAAAGCGCACGCCTCGCTCTTTTACTCCGCCCGCATGCGAGAGAGCAATGTGCACCGTGCCTACCGGTTTTTCTTCGCTGCCGCCTCCCGGTCCGGCAATTCCCGTGATGCCGACGCCCAGCGTGCTTCCCACGCTCCGGCGAATTCCGTCGGCCAGTGCCATCGCCACTTCGCTGCTTACCGCGCCTTTCGACTGAATCAGCTCTGCGGGCACATTCGCCCAGGACGTTTTTAAGTCGTTGCTATAGCAAACCACGCCGCCCAGAAAATACGACGAGCTGCCTGCAATGCTGGTCAGCCGTTCGGCCAGCAAGCCTCCTGTGCAGCTTTCCGCCGCGGAAATCGTCGCCTGGTTCGTCCTGAGCAGTTGCGCAATGACTTCTTCCATCGAAGAGCCATCTTTCGAGTAAATACGGTCGGTCAGCGCCAGCTCGAAGCTTTGCACGATCTCATCGAGGGTTTGCTGCGCCTGCATGGCATTGTCGGTCCACATGCGCTCATGGATCTGGATTTCGCCTGGGGCCGCAAGAATCGTGGTATGCACGTCGGAGTAGCGCGTGTAAATCGGCTTGATGCGTTGTTCGAGCGCCGACTCACCCAGTCCCGCAACGCGCAGCTCACGGTGAAACATACGCACGCCCGATCGCCGCTTCTCCAGCCGCGGCAGAACTTGTTCCAGGTACATCGGCCTCAATTCGCGCGGCGGCCCGGGCAACAGGGCAATGCATCGTCCCCGGTCTTCAAGCCACAATCCCGGCGCCGAGCCACGGGGATTGTCCAGAACTTCCGCGCCTTCGGGAACCATCGCTTGCCGCACATTCACCGCTGGCATTTCCCGGCCTAATTGCCGGAAGCGCCCTTCGATGTATTTGACAATGGCTTCGTTCAGAATCAGCTTGCGGTGAAGCAGCTCGGCAACCGTTTCGCGGGTCAAGTCGTCTTCGGTAGGCCCGAGCCCCCCGCTTGCCAAGATCAATGGTACACGCTCGAGCGCGTCGCGAAACGCCTCCGCCAGCAATTCCCGGTTGTCGCCCACAATCGTTTTGCGAACGACCTCGATGCCGAGCTTGTTGAGCTCCTCGGTGAGAAAGAGCGAGTTGGTATCCAAGCGGTCCGGAGTCAGCAGTTCCGAACCAACCGCGATGATCTCTGCTTTCATAAATTCGCGTTGAGCGTGCCCAAAGCTTGAAATAGAGCGGCGTTACAATCTTCCAAACCGAACTCAAATGACCCCAAACGTCTGCAGCCCTCGCCGCGGATTTGGAGCGTTTGTGTGCTTTGATAACCGAAGGCTTTCCAAAAGGCTGACTCGTTTGAGAATTCGATAATCACGGAGACCGCCCCGCAAGCGATGTCGCGCACTCTTCACAAACAAGGATAGATTGTCGGTCGCCAGGAAAATCAGCTGGTTCCAGCCGAAGTAGGCGGTCGACGGATTTCTCGCATCCTCGAGGTACGCAATCTCGGCAAAGGGCCGCAACAAGATGGTATCGCGCTAGGGTCATGAGCGACTGGCCGTCGATTACCAAGTCAAGATAGTTACGCTCAGGCTGCGAGGTTCCATTTGGCGATTTTCCGTTTGGTCTCTCGCGAACCGAGAATTCCAGCAAGGAGAGTTTATGCTCCATAGCGGTTCGCTATCCGACAAGCGGCAGTCCGCGGACGTCCCAATCCAGCGTGAAAAGCGCGCCGGTGGTGGCCAGAATGGCGCGCCCGGAGGATTGTAGCGCCAGGCCAACCAAACTCGAACCGCCGAGCGCAGTGTCCGCGTGGGCTTGCGTGTCGATGCGGACGATGCCTCGCCAGCCCTGGTAGGACGCGGCTACAAACAAATTGCCGTCCCGGTCAAACGCGAGCCCTTGTGGCCGGCCCAGCCCGCGGAAGAATACGCTGACATCGCCCCCCGGCGTGATGCGATAGACGCGATCGAAGCTGGAAGTAGTCGGCCCCGATACGTAGAGGTCGCCGTTGGGATGGAACGCCAGGTGATAAGCGGCCACCGAAGGCTCGAGCGTCGCGAAGACAAAAATCTCCCGCGCCGGGCTGATCTTGAAAATCGTTCCGCTGCGGTCTCCTACATACAAATTGCCCACGCGATCGAACGCGATGCCCGTTGCGATGCCCATGCCCTCGATCCAGGACTCGCAGCGTCCGTCGGGTGTCACGCGATGAATCGTTCCATCATTGCGACACGAAACGAAAAGATTTCCTTCGCGGTCGAGCGCCAGTCCCGTGGGATTCACGAGCGAAGTCACAAACGGCTTCACGTTGTAGTTCGCCGTGATTTTGTACAGTGACACCGGAACGCGCTGGCCGCGCGGCCCGGAGAACGTCACATAGATGTTTCCCTCGTGATCGACCGCAGGATTCGCCACCGGATGCAGATTGTCTGCGATTTGTATGCCGATGTGGACGGGGTGCGGCGAGCTTTCGTGCCCCGCAGAAGCCACGCGCACGGTTCCGCCGCTGGCGCCCTCCGGAACGCGGGCGATCAGCCGATTCTCGCTGGCGAGAGACAAGCTTGCTTCCGCATCTCCGAAATGCACCACGGGCCTCGCCTGCGCGCGTGAAACGAAGCCGCGCCCGTGAATGGTCATCTCCCCGCCGGGAATGCCCGCTGCGGGCGCAACTCTCTCAATGTGCGGAATGCCGTTCTTTTCAGCTGAGGAACCGAAGCCGAATTTCATACCCAACCAATGTGAATCGTCAGAAGGCCGAAATACAACGCCACGCGCAACAGGATTGCGGCGAACACCCCGGCCATCCAGTCATCCGCCATGATGCCCAAGCCGCCGCGCAATTTTTCCAGGCGGCGAATGGGCCACGGCTTCCAGATATCGAACACTCGAAAAAGTATAAAACCCAAGACCAGGTATTTCCAGTTGGCAAGGCTCAGAGCGAAAAAGATCGTGTATTCGGAGAAGTCGAAATGCGTCATCAAATGCGGCAAGGCGATGGGGACAAGCGGCAGGAGCAGCGTGAGATGCTGGCCCGCGACTTCGTCAATCACCACGTGCTGCGGATCTTCAGCGTGTTCGTAAGAAGCCACGCGCGACGCGCTCCAAACGCCGAGAGCCGACAGTAGAAGGAAGACCACGCCTGTAATCACCAACGGAAAGGCGAGCGTGGAGTTGTGGACATTTGTTCCGGGTGCGCCAAACAAGTTCTCTCTCAGGATCGTTTCAGCCAGTGGGTGCAACGAAAATAAATCGCGAACGGATCGCGGATGCAAAAAGAATATGGCCGAAAGAAAAGCGGTTGCGACGCCTGCCAGCGACCCAAGGGTGCCGGGCGCTTTGCCGATGTTACCAATTCCGAACACCGTCGCGATTGCTAAGGCGAGTCGCGGCTTTTCGGCGGATGTATCCAATGTGCGCGCGGGGCTAGGATTCGTGGTCATCGGGTTTGTCGAGATCGAGCAGAATTGTTTTGCGCTCGCCTTCCGCCGCTTCTTCTTCGTCAAAAATCGCATCGGAGACCACGTACTTTTCGCTGGCCCAGTTGCCCAGATCCTGTATCCGGCAACGCTCGCTGCAAAACGGAAAATCCTTGTGGACTTCCGAATCGGTCACCGCTTTGCAAATCGGGCATCTATGTTTCATGGAAAGCGTTTTCTTCTCAGCGAACTCTGCGGCCTGCGCGATGAGAACGCACAAAACGCGGTCGGCGTTGAGAAATCAGTTCACAGAGAATAGCTCTTTCACAGGAAAGTATAGCTTACCCGAGCACACGCAACGGCGCTCCGGTAGCAATTCTGTGAAGTTTCTCTGCGGGCGGAACTGGCACTGGAATAGGGGCGCTCGCGTCTGCTCTTTTTTCGGGCCGCGGCAGGATTTCCACCACGCGCCCGATCAAGTCGTAGGCGTCGGACTTCGTGATTTGCACGCGAACCACGTCTCCTGCTTCCGCAACTTCCCCGCCGGCCAGCTGGAGATCCGTCAGGTACAGCTTTCCATCGATCTCCGGCGCCATGCCTTCCAGCCGCGCTTCCCACACCATCGGATTGTCCCTTGACGGCCCTTCGACGAGCGCCACAAAAGTCTCGCGCCTCGCCGAGCGGTATTTCCCTCGCAGATTCTCGCGCGAAGTCTTCTTCTGAATTGCCATCAAACGGTTTCGCCGATCAGCCATCGTTTCCGCATCGATCTTTTCATTCAGAGCATAGCTCTCGGCGTTGTCGACGTCCGAATATTCGAACACGCCCATCCAGTCGAACTTCGCGGCCTTGACAAAGTTGCACAGCCCTTCAAAATCCCTTTCCGTTTCACCCGGGAATCCCACGATGAACGACGTCCGCAGCGAAACGCCGGGGATCGTCTTCC
>Ga0126369_10000395_pt1 | contig 28573 bp, 32 predicted proteins | sample PanSoiMetaPlot_1_FD_109646 | JGI IMG/M metagenome (GOLD analysis project Ga0126369, IMG submission 109646) | Tropical forest soil microbial communities from Panama - MetaG Plot_1 | ecosystem: Environmental > Terrestrial > Soil > Tropical forest > Bulk soil | place: Panama | collected 2016-02-17
GCATTGATCTGCGATATCACCATCGCGGCCGAGGATGCGATTTTCGGTGAACCGGAACTTAAATTCGGAGCTGGCATCGTTGTTATGATTTTGCCGTGGCTCATCGGCCCCAAGAGAGCCAAAGAAATTATTCTGACTGGCTTGGATCGTATCCCAGCAGTTGAAGCGGCGCGGATCGGGCTGATCAATCGAGTGGTTCCGGGAAATCAGCTTGAGTCCGCAGCTGTAGCTCTGGCGCGTCACATCGCGGTCATCGATCCTAATTTGGTGCAGAGGACCAAGCAGGCGATCAATCAATGTTTTGAAACAATGGGTTTGGTGGAGGCGCTGAATAGGGCGCTTGAAATCGATCTCGCGATCGAGGGAGCCGGCAGCGATGACAAGCGGCAATTCATGGAAATTGCTCGCAGGGAGGGACTGCGCAAGGCGATTGAATGGCGAGATGCTCGGTTTATTGGCAGCTACGATGGATAATCTTGGACAGCTTCTCCTTGAGCGGTTCGAGAATTGCTCCGACGCTCCGGCTTTGAATGATGCCGGCGGGATGCTGTCATATCGAGTGCTTGCGGGTAACGCACTCAGAGTAGCCAGCGCTTTGCGCCTTCTCGGAATAAGTGAATACGAGCCTGTGCTCGTACCGGTCGCCAACGAAACGCGAGACATAGCCGCTTTGATCGGGGTTTGGGTGGCCGGCGGAGTTGTTGTGCCGATCGGACGTCATTCGCCTCATGCGGTAATTGAAAGCCTGCGTCAGGCAACAGGCGCAAGGCTTTTCATAGCGAACGATAACGCCGTGCTCGTAACACGCGTCTCCCCGCAAGAGCCCCCCATTCGCCCACTCCTCAAAGGAGCGGCTCTCATCATTTTCACGTCGGGAACGACGGGACGACCAAAGGGTGTTGTCCTGAGCCATCACGCCTTCATCGGAAAACTGCATGCGATCGATGAGATGCTCAATTTCCCGCCAGAGACCCAGACATTACTAGTTTTACAAATCACCTTTGTGTTCGGTCTATGGGTGACACTGCTAACCCTGCTGAAGGGTGGCACCGTCTGGATGTATCGGCGTTTCGACCCAGCCGAAGTTCTTGCTGTGCTCAACGAGAAACGCATTTCAGAAGTAGCATTCGTTCCCACAATGATCCGCAAAATCCTGACCGCCAACGAGTCGCTGGCACCATCCTCAGCCGCGAACATCAAATCTAGAATATTGACGGGTGGCGAACCATTTGGTCGTGAGTTGAGTCGCCGGCTACAAATGTTCGCTCGCAATGGCATTGTCGATATATATGGACTGACTGAAACATGCAGTTCGGACTTTTTCCTTCGGGAGAAGGATCAGGCGGCGTTCGCCGGAACTATCGGTCGTCCGGGACCGCGAGTGCAATATCGTATCGCCGACGATCAAAGTCGTGAACTGCCAATGCAGCATATTGGCGAGCTGCAGATTTGCACGCCCTTTATCATGAACGGCTACCTTGACGAACCTGACCTTACCCGCTCCTCCTTCGTCGACGGATTCTTTCGAACCGGAGATCTCGCACAAGTGCGTGAGGACGGTCAGGTCGAGCTTGCCGGCCGGATCAAGGATCTCATTATGCGTGGCGGTACAAAAATCTCGCCTCTCGAGCTTGACCATATCTTGCTCGAGCACCCTGCCGTTGCTGGGGCACTGACAACCGGAATTCCCGACGAAATAATTGGGGAGCGAATTCACGCACTTGTCGTGCCGCGCGCGGGTGCAGGCGTTGATGAAGCTGAGCTGCGAGCCTTTGTCGCCAGCAGAATTGAAAGATTCAAGTGCCCCGACGTGTATCACTTCGCCCAGGAGCTTCCGACCGGGCGGACCGGAAAAGTCGACCGAAATGCGCTTCGCGATCTATTGTTACGAAAAAACTGAATATTGGCGTCTCTCGGGACAAGAGCACTTGCGCCTTCGTGCCAAGGACTGCGTTGTTGGATTCCGCGATATAGCGATCGATCACGGCTGAGAGTGTCGGACCTGCGTTCCTTTCGAGATCGCCAGGACCTTTGCGCTCGGCCGAACGTTTCACAATCCAGGTGCTGACCACCGGGTTGCGGTCTAAGGTTTTTTGCCTCGCGATGGATGATAACCGGCTTTCTTCATGACGATCTGGGCGGTAAAGGTCTTGAAGCCGTCTTTGCGGGACCCATTGTTTGTCGTACCTGTCGTGCCGATGTCAGTCGGGCTAGTCAGTGAAAAGGGTTCGAAATGGGGCCGAAAATGGTACGACATGAGACGAGATGAAATTGACCAAGTAACTGATAGGACAAAAATAACTTGGCAAGGTTGGTCGCACCGATTCTGTATCGCTCCTATGATGGAGTGGACCGACCGGCATTGCCGGTTCTTCCACCGCCTGCTGACGCGACGCGCTCTCCTCTATACCGAGATGTTAACCACCGGCGCTGTGCTGCACGGCGATCGCGGGCGGCTGTTGCACTACAACGCGAGCGAACATCCTTTGGCATTGCAGCTCGGCGGAGCCGATCCGCCGGCGCTTGCGCAATGCGCGCGGATCGCGGCAGATCTGGGTTTTGATGAGATCAATCTAAATGCCGGCTGTCCGTCGGATCGTGTCCAGGACGGCCGCTTTGGCGCGTGCCTGATGGCGGAGCCGGCGCTGGTGGGCGAGTGCGTTGCCGCCATGAAAGCTGCTGTGGCGATTCCAGTCACGGTCAAATGCCGTATCGGCATCGACGATCAAGATCCGGAAGTGGCACTCGGAATTTTCGCCGAAATGGTGGAGCGGGCTGGCGCCGACGCGCTGATCGTGCATGCCCGCAAAGCCTGGCTCAAAGGATTGTTGCCGAAAGAGAACCGCGAAGTCCCGCCGCTCGATTATGAGCGGGTCTATCGGCTCAAAACGGCGCACCCTCGGCTGCCGATCGTGATCAATGGCGGTATTGCGAGCCTTGAGCAGGCGCGCGCGCATCTTGACCGCGTCGACGGTGTGATGATGGGCCGTGCCGCTTACCAGAAGCCGCGGCGGTTGCTCGCTGTCGATGCTCTTTTGTTCGCAGATGCGTCGCCGTTTTCGTCGCCGCGCGCAGCCGCGATGGCGCTCGTACCCTATATCGAGCGCGAACTTGCCGAGGGCGGCAGGCTTCACGCCATCACCCGCCATCTGCACGGACTGTTTGCTGGCGTGCCTGGCGCGCGGGCCTTTCGTCGGCAGCTTGCCGGTGCTGCGGCATCCCCGCAAGCCGGCGCTGAACTTCTGATCGCCGCGCTCAGCCTCGTTTCGGACGCGGTGCCCGACAGCCCCCGGATTGCCGCTTAGCGGAAGGTCGGGATGATATTCACGGACGCAGTGAAAGAACAAAACTGAAATGTTACTCGGCGTCCCGCTTACTGAGCTTCTCTGGCTTGCGCTCGCTGTTATCGTTGCCGGCATCGTTACCGGAGTGCTCGCCGGCCTGTTCGGAATCGGCGGCGGGGCGGTCATCGTGCCGGCGCTTTATGAAGTATTTCGTCTGCTTGGCGTACCCGAAGAGGTGCGCATCCAGCTCTGTGTCGGCACCTCCATCGCCATCATCGTGCCGACAACGATCCGCTCCTATCTGGCGCATCGGGAAAAAGATCTAGTGATCCCGCAAGTGATCCGGGTCTGGGCGGTGCCTGCGGTGCTTGGCGTCATCTGTGGCGCCGTCATCGCGGCCATCGCACCGGCGGCGGTATTCAAGATTGCCTTCGTTGTGATCGCGACCTTTATCGCGGTCAAATTCTTGTTCGCGGGGGATCGCTGGAATCTGGGCACCGACTTGCCCGGCACCGCGGCAATGAGTGTCTATGGTTTCGGCATCGGCCTTTGCGGCTCGTTGATGGGCGTGAGCGGCGGCTCATTGTCCAATATCGTTCTCACGCTGTACGGCAAGCCGATCCACAATGCCGTGGCAACATCGGCTGGCCTCGGCGTGCCGATCACGATCGTCGGTACGCTCGGCTATATCGCTGCCGGCTTGCCGCACGAGGTGTTGTTGCCGCCGCTCTCGCTCGGTTTCGTGTCGCTGATCGGCTTGGCGGTGGTTGCGCCTTTGTCGAGCCTCACTGCACCTTATGGCGCCCGCCTGGCTCACCGGCTGTCGCGCCGTACACTCGAAATTACCTTTGCGACCTATCTGCTGCTGGTGTCGCTGCGGTTTCTCGTCAGCTTGTATTGAAATTACCGATAGCCGCGCATCATTAGCCTGTCGCCGCTGACTTGCCAGCTTTGCAGGCGGTTGAGAAAGCTCATCCCGAGAAGGCTGGTGCGCAACTGTCCGGGCTGGACGACCAGCGCCTCGACGGAACGTTCTTCGAGTTCGCCGAGCGCGATACGGTCGAGCGTGACCGGCGCTGCGCGGGCGCGGCCGTTCGCCGTGTCGATGCTGACGGTGTAATTGAGCAAAGCGAGCGGCAGCCCCGCTACTTTGGCGTCGTCGGGCGTCAACACGACCGAACTGGCCCCGGTATCGACGACCATGTGCACCCGCGCGCCGTTGATCTGGGCAGAAACGGCGAAATCTCCCGCGCCGGTGCGCGCCACCTCCGCGGTGCGGCCGTGCGAGATGACGTGGCCGGGCATCAATTCGGCCATGACCCGATCAGCAACCTGATGCACTTCGTAGCGATAGGAATAGCCGACCACCAGGACGACGCCGATGACCGCCCATAGCAGGGCGCCCATGATCGCCTCAGTGAAGCGGTCGCGGAAAATGGCGAACAACGCGCCGCCGAGGAACACCAGGATTGCAAGCTTGTACGCCAGCGAGCCGAACTCGTCCGTCGAGAACGGTCCTACCGTGCCCGCACTGTGGCGCGAGACTAGCACCAGGGTTGCAACGACTATTCCGAGAAGGAGAAGCCACAACAAGCCCTGGCGCACGGCGGTCACCTCTTCGCTGAGGCAGTGTAGCCGCTTGCAACCGTCGGCGCCGGTGTGGCGCAGTCTCGGCCACCGCAGTTATCATTCCCTGTCGGAAACATCGGCATGCGGAATCAGGAAGGCAGGACACCATAGACGGGCGAGAGCGGAACGCAATCCGTTCTTGGAACGGCCAAGCAATGGAGTGACCGCATAGTGCAGCGTTGACGATTTCTCAAACGACTTGCGGCCAATGTGATCAGCTTCAGCGCTTTGGGAGTATGCACGCCGGGCAGGGTCCCGTGATGCCGGCAGCCTTCTGGCGACCCAAGACGCGGCGCGCTAGGCTCGCCGCCCATTCAATCAATCAAGGCAAACGGCCATGAAGCTATATGACGGCGGTCGCGCTCCCAATCCGCGGCGCGTGCGCATTTTTCTCGCCGAGAAAGGCATCGATGTTCCGACCGAACAGATCGATCTCGGCGCGTTGCAGCAGCGCAGCGACGCCTATACCGCGATCAATCCAATGCAGCGTGTACCGGCGCTCGTGCTCGACGATGGAACCGTGATCGCCGAATCGATCGCGATCTGTCGCTATTTCGAGTCCCTTCAACCGGAGCCGATACTGTTCGGCACCGGTCCACTCGACAGCGCGCTTGTCGAAATGTGGAATCGCCGGACCGAGCTTCATCTCTTTTTTCCGGTCGCCAGCATCTTTCAGCATCTGCATCCGGCGATGCGCCGTATGGTCGACCCGCAGGTGCCGGCCTGGGGCGAGGCCAACAAGCCGCGTGTCATGCAATTTCTAGAATTTCTCGATGGCGAGCTTAAGGATCGGCCCTATGTCGCGGGCGACCGCTACACTGTCGCCGATATCACAGCCTTGGTGGCGGTCGATTTCATGCGCGTGTCGAAACTGGTGGTGCCTGAAAACCTCGCCAACCTACAGCGCTGGCATCAAGCGGCGGCCAAGCGGCCGAGCGCGGCGGCGTAGCATTCAACGAAGTGTCGGCGGCGGCGCGATGGCTACGCCGTCGCTGGAGGTTGCCGTGCTGGGCCGTCTGGCCAGAAAGAAAATCCCTATAAGGCCAACGGCGGCGTAGAGCGTCGCGCAGGTCCAGAGGCCGGGGGAAAAATTATTCATTGCGTCACCCTCGTCAGCGTAACGCCGAGGGCGCCTCCAAGTCCGCTACCCGCCCCAAAACCGTTCGATGCACTAATCGCGCTTGCAATGGCGGGCGGTGCCGCAGCGCGCAGTGCGTGTCATTCCCGCTCGCAACCCTTGGCCGCCCGCAACATGAAATGATAGGTCCCGTCGAAGACCGTGTCGGGCGCTTGGTCCGCCGCGGCGCGAGGGTTGGGGTTCACCAGCCGGAATTTTGACCTCTTGCATAAGGCGATAGCCTGCTTCTCGCCAAATGCGGCTCCGCCGCGGCCCAGGCAGGAAAATCCGCAAGTCGGTAAGAGTTCCAGCGCATATACAGGACCGTCGCCTCAGAGGTTGCAGCATCGACGCTCCTGGCCGGCTTGCCGCCCATGCGCCGATTGGCGCTCTGTCCTAGCAGGCCTGAAAGCTGCTATCAGTTGGCGATTTCTCGCGCCTTATTCTCGAATGCGCGCGCATGCGTGACGCCCGAGCCTAAAGGCGCGGCCCTGTTAAGGTCCTGGCAAAACTTGCTGTACAAATTGCGGGAGATTCCGGTGTTATCAATTCGTCCATTCGCCGGCGCCTTATGCGCCGCGTTCCTCTTCGCCAGTTCGGCCGCTTGGACCGACGATTGGCCGACGCGGCCGATCAGAGTCATCAGTCCGTTTCCGGCTGGAAGCGCCTCCGACACCACAGCCCGGGTTGTCCTCGACAGCGTCTCCCAGTTCGTGGGTCAGCCAATGGTGATCGAGACCAAGCCGGGCGCCGGCGGCATCGTCGGTTTCGCCGACGTCGCTAAAGCCGATCCCGACGGCTACACGTTTGTGACCAGCTCAACCTCACTAGGCACCGGCTCTGTTTTGCATAGTCACCTGCCGTACGATCCATTGAAGGATTTCGTGCCGGTGGTGATGTTTGGCGTTCAGCCGAATGTACTGGTCGCCTCCAAAGACAGCGGGTTCAAGACCGTCGCCGATTTGATTGCTGCAGCCAAGGCGAAGCCCGGCGCGCTGACCTTTGCCTCGGCGGGTATCGGCTCGTCGTCACATATGGCGGGGGAACGGCTGCGGCTTGCCGCCAGTATCGATGTGCGCCATGTGCCGTTTCGCGATGGTGGGCTCACCGAGGTGATGGCCGGTCGCATCGATTACTATTTTATCCCGCTGGCAGCCGCCGCGTCGGCGCTCGGCAGCGGCAAGCTCACCGTGCTTGCGGTTAGTTCGCCTAAACGCGTTGCATTGTTGCCCGACGCGCCATCGATTGTCGAAGCCGGTTATCCGAATGCCACCTTCCGCTTCTGGGTAGGGCTGTCGGCGCCGGCGAAAACGCCGACGACAATCGTCGGTAAATTACATGATGCGGCCGAAAAAGCGTTACAGGATCCCGGCTTGAAAGAACGGCTGGCGAAGCTCGGCGTTACGACTGAGCCAATGAGCGTCGAGGCCTTCGGCCAGTTTGTAAAGGACGATATCGCGGGGACCGCGCAGCTTGCCAAAGAAGCGCATATCGAGCCGCTGGATTAGCCGAAGTCGTTGGGAGGAGCGAAGCGACGAAGCAATCCAGTTGCGGCGCGGCTGCGGTGTGTATGGCTTCGTGAGGTTTGTCATCGGGCCGGCCACTTCGGGCCGGACCCGTTGGCTCGCAATGACGATTACCGGTTGAGTAGCGCGATCAGGCTCGACGTATCCCAGCGTTTGCCACCCATCGCCTGAATCTGCGAATAGAACTGGTCGATGAGTGCGGCGACCGGCAGATGCGCACCATTGCGGCGCGCTTCCGACATGCAGATACCGAGGTCTTTGCGCATCCAATCAACGGCGAAGCCAAAATCGAATTTGCCGGCCACCATGGTCTTGTAGCGGTTCTCCATCTGCCAGGACTGCGCAGCGCCTTTGGAGATCGTGGCGATCAGTTTCTCGACGTCGAGGCCAGCTTTCATGGCGAAGTGCAGGCCCTCGGCCAATCCCTGCACAAGGCCGGCGATGCAAATCTGGTTCACCATTTTGGCAAGCTGGCCCGAACCGGAAGCGCCCATCAGGTTGCAGGCGCGTGCATAAGCGGCCATCAGCTTTTCAGCGCGTGCGAACGGGCCGTCGTCGCCGCCGCACATGACGGTGAGCACGCCGTTCTCCGCGCCCGCCTGACCACCGGAAACCGGCGCATCGACGAAATCGACACCGCGATTCTGCGCCTCCTTATAAAGCTCGCGCGCGATTTCGGCCGAGGCGGTGGTGTGATCAACTAGGACTGCGCCTTTGTCGACGCCGGCGAAAACGCCGTCCTTGCCGAGCATGACTTCGCGCAAATCGTTGTCATTGCCGACGCAGGCCATGACAAAATCCTGACCTTCGGCGGCCTGCCGCGGCGTCGGCGCGCTCTTGCCGCCGTGCTGCTTGACCCATTTTTCGGCTTTGGCGGCGGTGCGGTTATAAACGGTAACCTCGTGGCCGCCCTTCGCCTTGAGATGACCCGCCATCGGGTATCCCATGACCCCGAGCCCGACGAATGCGACCTTTGTCATTGTCTCCTCCACGCTAGGGCATGATCCCGAACAGCAGGTGCCTGTTCGGGCATGGTCATGGCCCGTCCGACCGCAGTGCGTCAACGGGCTTGGACGCTCAAGGCGGTCGGCCTATGTAGGGCAGATCGAAACCGCAGCCTCCAAGCTTGCCTGGTCATTCAGATGAGTGTCTCCAAGGACAATGTCGTTGCCGCACTTGGCAAAATCGCCAGCCCGGATGGCGCTCCCCTGCCGGCAACCGGCAAGCTTTCGGACATCGTCGTTGCTGACGACAAGGTCTTCTTCTCGATCACCGTCGATGCCGGTGCGGTGCGCGACTGGGAAGCCGTCCGTGAGCGCGCTCAAGACGCCGTTCGTGCGCTACCCGGCGTGCAGTCGGTGATGGTGGCGTTGACTGCCGAACGCGCAGGTGGCGGCACAGTGGCGCGCGGCGCGCCGTCGCGCCCGCAAGGCGCGCCGCCTCGCCCCGGTGGTCCGTCTGGTGGTCCGCCAGGGCCGGCACCCGCCGGCATTCCCGGCGTGGCCGGGATCATTGCCGTCGCCTCGGGAAAAGGCGGCGTCGGCAAATCGACGACGGCTGTCAATCTTGCGCTCGCGCTGCGCGATCTCGGGTTGAAGACCGGCATTCTCGATGCCGACATCTACGGCCCGTCGATGCCCAAGCTCCTTGCCATTCGCGAACGGCCGCAGACCGTTGGCGGCAAGCGACTTCGCCCGATCGAGCGCTTCGGCATGCCGGTCATGTCGATCGGTTTTCTCATCGAGGAGGAGACCCCGATGATTTGGCGCGGCCCGATGGTGATGTCGGCGCTCACGCAGATGCTGCGTGAAGTCGAATGGGGTGCGCTCGACGTGATGGTCGTCGATATGCCGCCCGGCACCGGCGACGCCCAGCTCACCATGGCGCAGCAGGTGCCGCTCAAAGGTGCGGTGATCGTTTCGACGCCGCAGGATCTCGCTTTGATCGACGCGCGGCGCGGTATCGCCATGTTTCGCCGCGTCAACGTGCCGGTGCTCGGCATTGTCGAGAACATGAGCACGTTTATCTGCCCGCAATGCGGCACACGCTCGGATATTTTCGGTCATGGCGGTGCACGCCGCGAAGCCGAGCGACTGGGCGTGCCGTTCCTGGGCGAAGTGCCGCTCGATATCGCAATCCGCGAAAAATCCGATTCCGGTTCGCCGGTCGTGGCGACGGTCCCCGACGGCGTGCATGCGGAATATTATCGGGCGATCGCCAAGCGCGTACGCCATGAGCTTGCCGCGGCAGGCCGGCCGACGCCAAAGATCGTCATCGAGGCTTAAGCACCGCGCTCCAACCGGAAAAAAAGGCTTGGTATTTTCGTGCACGCGGTCCGATGCCAGTTCGGCGATGGGCCACCAGCGCAGCTCGCTGTGTTGGTCGTCGGGCTTCGGCGCCATTCAAGTTGATAGCCGAGCACGACATAATGCGTGCCGTAGCCAGCCTTCCCCGATCGATTATTGTCATAGAAGTGCTCGAACACGCCGAGCAGCCGCGCGTCTTCGAACTTGGCTGCGCGGCCGGTTTCGTTCTTCACGATCCGGGCGGAGGCTTCCGCAAGCCGCTCGTTTTTTGTGATCATTCTGCCGGGAACGAAGTAACGGTCTTTGGCCGGCTCGTTGGTGCGCAGGCCGAGCAGCACTTCGCTACGCGCGTTGCGAATAATCAGATTGATGGCGACAAGCGGCGCGAGCCGAATGACGGCATCTAGCTCGGCATGGCTCAGGAAATTCGGCGGCATAGCTGGGTAAGTGATTATAATAGCGTCACGGTTGGGCGACGCTCCACGGGCCGCGCGCGGTCATGCAAAAAGCCCCGGCCTTTGGGAAGCCGAGGCTTTGCCGCCCGCGCTAAGGGGTTGCATTTCGGGACAGCCGAGCGGCGGACAACAACCTAATGCTTTATCCTAGTCCTTTGCTGTTTTGCGTTCGGTCTTGGTCCCGACATATCGCCCCTGGGAACGAGCTGTCGTTGCTCGTCACTTGTTCCGGTGGCGTTGGTGCGCGTGAGCAATTCCGTCGATTCGAGATAAGCGAGCTGACCGCGCCGGACTACCGATTCGGCCTGTTACGTCGATTATCGGACGTTATCGAGTAACAAATCGGGACAATTCGTTACGTAAATGAGGGCAGCGGGGCCGGAAAAACGGCTATTACCCTCAATCCCAACGAGAACATATTGCGAACGGAGAACAGATCGTGTACGCTCCTTCTACTGTCAATTGCCATCGGCCGGCGGGGGAGGCCGCACCTTTCGTGCCCTCCGAATCCCGGCCATAAGGAGCGCGAGAAATGAGTGCAGCACTTCGTCTCGTCGAAGGATCGTCCATGGACAAATCGAAAGCCCTTGATGCCGCGCTGTCGCAGATTGAGCGCAGCTTCGGCAAGGGCTCAATCATGCGGCTTGGCAAGAACATGCAGTCGATGGACATAGAGACGGTGTCCACCGGCTCGCTCGGGCTCGACATCGCGCTCGGCATCGGCGGCCTGCCGCGCGGTCGCGTCGTCGAAATCTACGGTCCGGAATCCTCCGGCAAGACCACGCTGGCGCTGCATTGCCTTGCGGAAGCGCAGAAGAAGGGTGGAATTTGCGCCTTTATCGATGCCGAACATGCGCTCGATCCGGTCTATGCACGCAAGCTCGGCGTCAATGTCGATGATCTTTTGATCTCGCAGCCGGACGCCGGCGAACAGGCGCTGGAAATCGCCGACACGCTGGTGCGCTCCGGCGCGGTCGACGTTCTGGTCATCGATTCGGTCGCCGCCTTGGTTCCGCGCGCCGAACTTGAAGGCGAGATGGGCGACAATCAACCCGGATTGCAGGCGCGGCTGATGAGCCAGGCGCTGCGCAAGCTCACCGCCTCGATCAATCGCTCCAACACGATGGTGATCTTCATCAACCAGATCCGTATGAAGATCGGGGTCATGTACGGTTCGCCGGAAACCACGACCGGCGGCCATGCGCTCAAGTTCTACGCCTCGGTCCGTCTCGATATTCGCCGCATCGGGGCGATCAAGGAGCGCGACGAGGTGGTCGGCAATCAGACGCGGGTGAAAGTGGTCAAGAACAAGCTCGCGCCGCCGTTCAAGCAGGTCGAGTTCGACATCATGTATGGCGAAGGCGTTTCCAAAACCGGCGAGCTGATCGACCTCGGCGTCAAGGCCGGGGTCGTGGAAAAATCCGGCGCTTGGTTCTCGTTCGACAGCCAGCGCATCGGCCAGGGCCGCGAGAATGCCAAGGCTTTTCTCAAAGCCAACCCCGATATCGCCGGCAAGATCGACGCCGCGATTCGGCAGAATGCCGGTCTCATTGGCGAAAAGATCCTAGCCGGTGAGGAAGGCGAGGGAGCTGCCGCCGAAGACGCCGCGGAGGGGTGATACTCTAACGTGCCATTGCGGATTGGCGCCAACGGCTCCGGCCCGATGACGGGCGCCGCGACAAGTCCGGAATCCATATCTACAGACAGTGATTATGGGTTCCGGGCTCCTCGGTTTGCTCGGCCCCGGAATGACGAACTACGACCCGCGCCGCTCCGCGCTCCAGGAACCGGAGCAGGAGCCGCCGCTCCACGAGCCCATGCCGACTTTGCCGGCAAGCCGGCCGGAGCCGGTGGCGCTTCGTCCGCCGGCGCTCACAGTGACTGTGATCGCGCCGCTTCCCGCCACTTTGCCGGTAATCGTGATGGCCGTGTCGCCGGCACTGGCCAGCGTGCCGTTTAAAATGCGAACCGGATAGCGATAGCCGCGGTCGCAATCGCCTTTTTCGGTGACGATCGAGACGCTCCACAGGCCATCGTAGCTTGGCACAGCAATCGCGGCGGTGCTGGCGAGGATCGCACTTGCCATGATGGTCGACGCAATTGTGGTGACGGCTACCGTGGCGCCAGTGTTGGCACCAGGGGTGCCAAGGGCGGTTTCCTTCAGCTCGATCATAGCAACGCCCGCTCTCTTCGCGTCTTGTTCCTGCCCGTCACGTGAACCCGCTGCGTCCTGGCAGCCCGCGCTCGATTCGGCCTACGGATTTGTGAGTGAGAAACGTTCAAAACTCGTTGACGCAGACGCCAAAAGCGACAGCCGGGCCAACCCGCGCCCAGCAAACGGATCGAAGCCCAAGATGCCTATTTCGTCGGCGCCTGCGCCAAAAGGGTTATCCGCCAAGTCGGCGTTTACCATAATCAAAAAACCAGGTTCCAAACCGCCGATCATGCAAAAACAGGCGCGCGTTGCACCTATGCTGCCGCAATTGCGTGGCTAATGTCTTATGGCCCGCGACGGCAAGGCTTCACCATCTTCATCTTGCCAGCGCGGGTAGTGCCCCTGGCGACTCCCCCGCCAGGGGCAACCTTTTTGTGGCGAACGCTACTTGGTGCGGACCACCTCGGCATAGTCCGGCGCCTTTTCGAGAAAGCCGCGCTCCAGCATCCAGTCAACCTTCTCCTTGAATTCGTCGGCGCGATAAGTCTTGACCCCGACGAGCTCCGGCATCATGCCGCCGGCGCGCTGGCCGGGGGCGAGATCGCGCAAGATCTCATCGCGCGAACGCGCCTCGTTCTCATTGAGCCAGGCAATGGCACGATTGAGCGCACGGCGCAGCTTGGCTGCCGTCTCTTCATCGACATCTTCGCCGGCAACGATGCCACCGCGCCAGCGCAGGTCACAAAGTTTGCGGGCGCCTGCCGCGAGCGCGCGGCTGACCAGCGGTTCCATCAGGGCCGCGGCTTCCGTCTTTCCGCTCAACAAAGCCTCGAGCCGGTCATTGGCATGCACGAGCTTGATCTCGGCAAACGGAACCCCGGTGGCTTCGAGCGCCTCGATCGCGGCATAGAAGGTGCCGGCATGCCAGGTTACCGCGATCGGCACGTTGCGTAGCTCGGCGAGGGAACGGATTGTCGATTGCGTGCGCACCATGAGCGCGCCGGTGCGCACGGTCGTATCGAGTCCGATGATCTTGCCTCCGCCGAGCGCCTGGACGCGCTCGATCGCTCCCCACTCGCAGACCGGATAGACTTCGAGCGCGCCCTTCTGCAATTGCGATTCCTTCCACCGCTTGGCGAAGTCCTCGACGCGGCCTGCGGTACCTTGCGGATTGTCTTCGTGATATTCGATCTCGAGGCCTTCTGCGGCGAAGAACCCTTGCTCGACCGCAACGCGCCAGGGACGGTCGTGGGCGTTGCTGTCGCTTTGCAAACGTATGGTTCGGCTCATGGCTTGAAATCCTGGCTTGAAATCCCGTGGCTGTATTTCTCGCGGCATCGTTGCGGCGGGCAGACTTAATCGCATAGAGAAGCGTTGCTTCTTTTCAAAGGCAAGCCGAGTCGCGCAATGGCAATCTAAGTCCTTCTAGTGCGGGCCGCTTTCCTCGTCACGGCGTCGATCCGCCGACGCGCGCTCGTCATAGCCGTGCCGGCTCGAATAAAACAGCAAACTCATCAGCGCCACCCCGAGCAGAAGCGAAAACACCACCCCAATCGTCATCGCCACATAACCGACCCCCGGCATGGGCGGGCCTTCGATCGCGGTCCAGCCGCGCACGGCAAACCAGGAAGCCGCTATTAAGAGACCAAGCAGCGCCACAACGAGCGCGATCGTTCCGAGGCCGCTCTTTGTTTCAGGTGCCGGTGCGCCGGGGCCATCCATCAGAAGTAGATAGGCGTGAATGCGGACGAATGTGAGTCATTCGTGCCGCTCAGGCCGAGCATATTCAGCCGGCCATCGCTGCCTTCAAATTCCCGTCGATTTTGCCGAGGAAAGCGGTGGTCGACTGCCACTTCTGCTCGGGACCGATGAGTATGGCCAGATCTTTGGTCATGAAACCGGACTCGACGGTTCCAACCGTGACCTTTTCCAGGGTCGCGGCGAATTTCGCCAGCGCCGCATTGTTGTCGAGCTTGGCGCGGTGCGCGAGCCCGCGCGTCCAGGCGAAAATCGAGGCCACCGAATTGGTCGAGGTTTCGCGGCCCTTCTGGTATTCGCGATAATGCCGCGTCACCGTGCCATGGGCCGCCTCGGCTTCGACCACTTTGCCGTCCGGCGTGGTCAGCACCGAAGTCATCAGGCCAAGCGAGCCATAGCCTTGCGCGACAGTGTCCGACTGCACGTCGCCATCGTAATTCTTGCAAGCCCAAACATAGCCGCCCGACCATTTCAGCGCTGCCGCGACCATGTCGTCGATCAACCGATGCTCGTAGGTGAGCTTTTTTTCCGCGAACTTGTCCTTGAACTCCGCGTCGAACACTTCCTGGAAAATATCCTTGAACCGGCCGTCATAGATTTTGACGATCGTATTCTTGGTCGAGAGATAGAGCGGGTAGCCACGGTTGAGCGAGTAATTCATCGATGCGCGCGCGAAATCGCGGATCGAGTCGTCGAGATTGTACATCGACATGGCGACGCCGCCGCCGGGGAACTGGAAGACTTCGCGTTCGATTTTCTTGCCGTCGTCGCCCACGAAAGTGAGATAGAGCTTGCCCTTGCCCGGCACCCGAAAATCGGTGGCGCGGTATTGGTCGCCGAAGGCGTGGCGGCCGATGATGATCGGCTTGGTCCAGCCCGGCACCAGCCGCGGCACGTTCTTGCAGATGATCGGCTCGCGGAAGATTACGCCGCCGAGAATGTTGCGGATGGTGCCGTTTGGCGAGCGGTACATGTCATGCAGATTGAATTCCTTCACTCGCGCTTCGTCCGGTGTGATGGTGGCGCATTTGACTGCAACGCCGACCTTCTTGGTCGCTTCGGCCGCGTCGACCGTGATCTGGTCGCGGGTTTCGTCGCGCTTCTCCATGCCGAGATCGAAATAGAGCAGATTGATATCGAGATAAGGATAAATGAGCTTTTCCTTGATGTATTTCCAAATGACCCGGGTCATCTCGTCGCCGTCCATTTCGACGACTGGATTGGCGACTTTGATCTTTTGCATTGGAATTTTGACCTTTGCGGCGCGGAAGGAGTGAAACGGCGGGTATGGCGCGCGTCCAATAGCCAAGCCCCGCCGCGTCGGCGGCGTCGCTATAGCACCCGTTGGCGGGCCGAGAAAAGCCGCATGCGTCATTCCGGGGGCCAAGTGAAACGAGGAGCCCGAAACGAGGAGCCCGAAATCGATAAACCGCGTCTTGAAGTCTTTGCGTTTTCCTGACACTCGCCTGTTGTAGTTATGGATTCCAGAGCCGGCGCTGCGCGGCGCGGGAATACGAGAGGGCCATGCCCGGAGCAGGCACTGACAAATCGAAGACGTGGGTCGCGCAGGCGGGCCCGATCGTCGTGCTGGTCGAACCCCAGCTTGGCGAGAATATTGGCGCCGCGGCGCGGGCCATGGCCAATTTCGGCCTTTGGCAGCTTCGTCTCGTCAGGCCGCGACACGGCTGGCCCAATGACAAGGCGCGGATGATGGCGACCGGCGCTGGCGACCTGCTCGATCGCGCTACGCTCTACGCAAGCGTTGCCGAAGCAATCGGCGATTGCAGTTTCGCTATTGCTACCACCGCGCGCGCCCACGATCAGGCCAAGCCAGTCGTCGGACCAGCTGAGGCCGCAAGCCTCATGGCGCCGCGGATCGCCGCCGGAGAGAACGTCGCCATCCTGTTCGGGCGTGAACGCAATGGGCTTGAGAACGATGAAGTCGCGCTCGCCGATGTCATCCTCACGCTGCCCGTGAATCCGGCTTTCGCCTCGCTCAACCTCGCCCAGGCCGTCGTCATCGTCGCTTACGAATGGTTCAAGCTTGCAGGGGGCGGGACCTTGCCATTCGCCATGCCGCAAAAATCAGTGCCGGCCGGAAAGCAGCAATTGCTGGCGTTCTTCGAGGCGATTGAACGGGAGCTCGAAAGGGTCGAGTTTTTTCGCCCGCCGGACAAGCGGGAAACCATGCAGATCAATCTGCGCAATATTTTCGCCCGCATGCAGCCGACGCAGCAGGACATCCAGACTTTGCACGGGCTGATCATGGCGATTGCCGAGGGACGCAAAGGGCCGGCGCGCGGCGGCGTGCTTGACGGCGAACAAGCAGAGATGTTGCGCACGCTGTTGGCTGAACACGGCAGCGGACGGGTGCCGAAAGAACGCGGGCCGGTGCGCGGCTTGGCGCGGCTCCTCCGTCGCAATCCCACCGAGGCGGAGCGCGCACTGTGGACGGCGCTCACCAACGACCGCCGCTTTGCCAGCCGCGGCTTCAAGCGGCAGACGCCGGTCGGACGTCACATCTGCGATTTCGTCTCGTTTCCGCTTCGTCTGGTGATCGATCTCGTGCCTTCTGACGAGAGCGCGGCGGCACAGGCGGCGCGGGCGCAAAAGCACGACTGGCTCAGCGAACGCGACTATCGCGTCGTCGACATCAAGGCCCAGGAGATCGAGACTGATCTTGGCGCAGTGCTCGGCGCGTTGGCCGAAAAAATTGAAGATAAAGAAACGCCATCGTCCTGAAGGTGCGAGCGACGAGCACGTCAGGGTGACGACCCAACTACCCTTTAAGTACCTTCATGGCGGCTGCGGCGCCGGCCCGCAGCATGGCGAGGTCGCTCGACACCGCGAGGAATTTTACGCCGCGCTTGGCCAGTGCCACCGCGCGATCGGCGGAATGGCAATAGGCACCGGGGATTTTCTTGACGCGCTGGGTCGCCGCGATCAGCTGATCGAGCTCGCGCTCGACGTCTTTGGACAACGGATCGAGCGTTTTTCCGTTCGATAACGCAATCGACAAATCCGAAGGGCCGAGAAAGAACCCGTCTATCCCCGGCGTTGCGATGATCGCGTCGAAATTTTCAAGCGCCGTGCGCGTCTCGATCATGGCGAGCGTGACGATATGATCATTGGCCTCGCGCAGGTAGATCGATTGATCGGGAAGGCCAGCCAAGGTCGTGGCGCGATGCGGGCCCCAGCTGCGCTCGCCGATCGGCGGGAACTTGGCGGCTGCGGCGAAGGCGTGCGCGTCGACCGGCGTATTGATCATCGGCGCGATGATTCCTTCCGCCCCGAAATCGAGCACGCGGCTGACCAACGCGAAATCGCCGAACGGAACGCGTACCAAAGGCGCAGCGCCGCCCTGACGAATGGCCGCAATTCCGGCGAGGATGCCGTTGACGTCCCAGAGGCCGTGCTGGCTCTCGATGGTCACAGCTGGAAAGCCATCGCGCCCAAGCGTCTCCGCGAGTAACGGATAGGGCAGCCCGCACCAGCCGGAATACACGGTCTCGCCAGCACGCAGCCGCCCGGCAAGCGCGAATGCCGAGATCGCCATCTCAGATCACCGTCCAGCCTTGATGTCGGTGATCGCCCTGGCCATCAAATCGGTCATGGTGCGGGTGATCTGGTGCTCGGACCGACCTACGCCTTTGTCTTCGAGATCTTTGCGGACCTTGCCAATCACGGCATTGTCACCGCCCTGCTCGAATTCGGCCATGACGACCGACTGTGCGTAGTTCTCTGCCTCGGCGCCGCTCAATCCGAGCAATCGCGCGGCCCACAGGCCGAGCATCTTGTTGCGGCGCGCGGTGGCCTTGAACTTGAGTTCCTCGTCGAGCGCGAATTGCTTCTCGAATGCTTCCTCACGCTTGTGAAATTCGCTCATAGTTGTCGCCTTTGCCCGCGAAACGGGTACAGCGGTTGAAGCACAAATCACCTGCGCCTTGCATATCGAGGCTGGCGCGTCAAGGCAACGCCCATCTATCCTACACAATCGCGTTGCGATTGGTGCGGCGTGGGTCTAAGTCGATTGTACTCCGCTTCACCTTCGGCTAGCTTTTGTGATGCGGATGGGCTGCTGAGTTGAGTCGCGCCCACTTTCGCCGCCGCGGATCTCGACATCCGAAATGGAACCACGGCATTACCATGGATTTCACAAAACCCCGGTACACTCCGATGAGCCGCCGACGCCGCATTTATGAAGGCAAGGCGAAGGTCCTCTATGAGGGCCCCGAGCCTGGAACATTGATCCAGCACTTCAAGGATGACGCGACCGCCTTCAATGCCAAGAAACACGAAGTGATCGAAGGCAAGGGAGTCCTCAACAACCGGATTTCCGAATACGTCTTCCAGCACCTAAACGACATCGGCGTGCCGACGCACTTCATCCGCCGTCTTAACATGCGCGAGCAACTGATCCGCGAAGTCGAGATCATTCCGCTCGAAGTCGTGGTGCGTAATATCGCCGCTGGCTCGCTGTCGCAGCGGCTGGGCATCGAAGAGGGCACGCAGCTGCCGCGTTCGATCATCGAGTTCTATTACAAGAACGACCAGCTCAACGATCCGATGGTCTCGGAGGAGCATATCACCGCGTTCGGCTGGGCGACGCCGCAGGAGATCGACGACATCATGTCGCTGGCGATCCGGGTCAATGACTTCTTGTCCGGACTCTTCCTCGGCGTTGGTATACGGTTGGTCGACTTCAAGATGGAGGCCGGGCGATTGTGGGAAAACGATCTGATGCGGATCGTCGTCGCCGACGAGATTTCCCCTGACTCGTGCCGGCTGTGGGACATCAAATCCAACGAGAAGCTCGACAAAGACCGGTTCCGCCGCGATCTAGGCGGATTGGTCGAGGCCTATACCGAGGTCGCCAAGCGGCTAGGCATTATGAGTGAGGGCGAACGACCGCAAGGCACCGGACCGGTTCTGGTCAAGGGCTAAACCTTCGATTGTCCTGCCATGCCTGCCGAGGCGCCGTTGCCGCGCGAGGCACTTCGTCCCCAGATTTTGCCGCCGGCCGACCCCTGTGTTGCGGCGGCGCTGATTCATACTTATTGAATGGGCCATGAAGGCCCGTGTCACCGTCACGCTCAAGCCCGGCATTCTCGATCCGCAAGGCAAAGCCATTGAAGGCGCGCTGCGCTCGCTCGGGGTCGGCGGGGTCACCAGCGTGCGCCAGGGCAAGGTCTTCGATATCGAAATCGAGGGCGGCGACCGCGCCGGCGCCGAATCGGCGCTTAAAAGCGCCGCCGAGAAACTCCTCGCCAATACCGTGATCGAGAATTACCGCATCGAAGTTGGCGGAAAATGAAAGCATATCGGTTGCGATGAAATCGGCCGTCGTTGTCTTCCCGGGCATCAATCGCGAACGCGACATGGCGCGGGCGCTGCGGCTAATCTCGGGTCGCGACCCGGCGATGGTATGGCATGCCGATAGCGCTTTGCCTGTCGGCACCGATCTCGTCGTCATTCCAGGGGGCTTCTCCTACGGCGATTATCTGCGTTGCGGCGCTATTGCCGCCCGCGCGCCAATCATGGATGCGGTGCGTGCCTTTGCTGCAAAAGGTGGACTCGTGCTCGCAGTGTGCAACGGCTTCCAGATCGCCTGCGAAGCGGGACTCTTGCCCGGTGTTTTGATGCGCAACGCCCAGCTCCGCTTCATCTGCCGTGATATCTTTCTGCGCGTCGAGCGATCCGATACGCCGTTCACGCGCGGCTACAATGCCGGCCAGGTGATCCGGATCCCGGTCGCGCATGGCGAGGGCAATTACATCGCCGACGGCGAGACGATCGCGCGGCTCGAGGGCGAGGGCAGAGTGCTGTTCCGCTATTCGTCGCCCGACGGCATCATCGATCCGAACTGGAACCACAATGGCGCAATGAACGGCATCGCGGGCATCATCAACGAGCGCGGCAACGTGCTCGGCATGATGCCGCATCCGGAAAATCACGTCGAAGCCTCGATGGGCCGCACCGACGGCCGCGGTCTGTTCGCCGGGCTGGTGGATCATTTCAAGGCTGCGGCGTGATCCCAAACGAACCGGCCGTTACCCCCGAACTGATCGCCCAGCACGGCCTCACGCCCGAGGAGTGCGAGCGCATTCTCAAATTGCTCGGCCGCGAACCGAGTTTTACCGAGCTCGGCATTTTCTCGGCGATGTGGAACGAGCATTGCTCGTATAAATCTTCCAAGATTCATCTGCGCACGCTGCCGACCAAGGCGCCTTGGGTGATCCAGGGGCCGGGCGAGAACGCCGGCGTCATCGATATCGGCGACGGGCTCGCCGTCGTATTCAAGATGGAGAGCCACAATCATCCGAGCTATATCGAGCCATACCAGGGCGCGGCGACGGGTGTCGGCGGAATTTTGCGCGACGTGTTCACGATGGGCGCGCGGCCGATAGCCTGCCTCAACGCGCTGTCGTTCGGCGATCCCAAACATCCCAAGACGCGCGCGCTCGTTGCCGGCGTGGTCGCCGGAATCGGCGGTTACGGCAACTCCTTCGGCGTGCCGACGGTCGGCGGCGAAGTCCGCTTCGACCGACGCTATGACGGCAATTGCCTCGTCAACGCGATGGCGGTGGGCCTCGCCGAAAGCGACAAGATCTTCTATGCCAAGGCGACGGGCGTCGGCATGCCGATCGTTTATCTCGGCTCGAAAACCGGCCGCGATGGCATTCACGGTGCGACTATGGCGTCGGCCGAATTCGGCGCAGATGCCGAGGAGAAGCGGCCAACCGTGCAGGTCGGCGATCCGTTCTCGGAAAAGCTGTTGCTCGAAGCCTGCCTCGAAATCATGGCCAAGGGCTGCGTCATCGCCATTCAAGATATGGGTGCGGCCGGGCTAACCTGCTCGGCGGTGGAGATGGGCGCCAAGGGCGATCTCGGCGTGGTGCTCGATCTCGACAAAGTGCCGTGCCGTGAAACCGGCATGAGCGCTTATGAGATGATGCTGTCAGAGAGCCAGGAGCGCATGCTCATGGTGCTCAAGCCGGAAAAGGAAGCAGAAGCCGAGGCAATTTTCCGCAAGTGGGGACTCGATTTCGCCGTCGTCGGCGAGACTACTCCCGGCAAGCGCTTCGTGGTGCGCCACGGCGGCGGCATCGTCGCCGATCTGCCGATTAAGGAATTGGGTGACGAAGCGCCGGTCTATCAACGGCCATTTGCCGAACTGCGCAAACAGGCTGAACTTGATCCTGCCGCCGTCAAGCCGCCGGTTGCGATCGCGGACGCACTCAAAGCGTTGATTGGCTCGCCGGATCTGTGCAGCAAGCGCTGGGTCTGGGAGCAGTACGATCACGTTATTCTCGGTAACACCGTACAGCGGCCGGGCGGCGATGCCGCGGTCGTGCGCATCAACCAGGGCCCCAAGGCCTTGGCGCTGACCACCGATGTGGCGCCGCGCTATTGTGAGGCCGATCCGTTCGAGGGCGGCAAGCAAGCGGTCGCCGAGGCGTGGCGCAATCTCAGCGCAGTCGGTGCGAAGCCGCTGGCGCTCACCGACAATCTCAACTTCGGCAATCCGGAGCGGCCGGAGATCATGGGTCAATTCGTCGGCTGTGTGCGCGGCATCGGCGAGGCCTGTCGCGCGCTCGACTTTCCAGTCGTGTCTGGGAATGTCTCGCTCTATAACGAAACCAATGGCCGCGCCATTCTGCCGACACCAACGATCGGCGGCGTCGGACTGCTCGATGAATTCACCCAATCCATGACGGCTGCGTTCAAGCGCGAGGGCGATGCGATCCTCCTCGTTGGCGAGACCCGCGGCTGGCTGGGGCAATCGGTGTATCTGCGCGAGGTTTGCGGGCGGGAGGAGGGTGCTCCGCCGCCGGTGGATCTCGCCACCGAGCGCCGGCATGGCGACTTCGTGCGCAGCTTGATCCGCGACGGCCTTGTCACCGCCGCGCACGACGTCTCCGATGGCGGTGTTCTCGTGGCTGTGGCCGAAATGGCGATCGCATCCGGCATCGGGGCGGTCCTGGAGACCGCGTGCAAGGTTCCCGCCCACGCTTTCTGGTTCGGCGAGGACCAAGCGCGTTACATGGTCACTGCGAAACTGACCGAGCCGATATTCGAACGTGCCAGTGCAGCGGGCGTGCCAATTGCTGCCCTCGGCGCCACCGGGGGCGCCGTTGTTTCGCTCGAGGGCGAGCGCCCAATTAGCGTCGCCGACCTGAAGCAGCGGTTCGAGGCTTGGTTGCCGGCCTATATGGCCGATCTGCACTGAGGCCGCTCTATCGCCCCCAAGACCCCCTGGATTGACGCTCGGCCGACCGCGCCGCATTGTGGTCGCAGATTGCGCAGAGTTTTCAGTGCGCGGCCATGCAAAGACCCAAACAACCCCGCGGCAAACTCCCATGCCCATGAGCGCGAGCGATATCAAGCGGCTGATCCGAGCGCGGATACCGGATGCCCAGGTGACCATCCGCGACCTGGCGGGCGACGGCGACCACTACGCCGCTACGGTCATTGCCGAGTCGTTTCGCGGCAAGTCGCGTGTCCAGCAGCACCAGATCGTTTATGAGGCACTCAAGGGCGAAATGGGCGGCAAGCTGCACGCGTTGGCGCTGCAGACCGGTACTCCCGAGCGCTGACAATGCTGGCCAGCCTGCTGTGCCCCGCGAGGCGGCAACACCTTAGGGGGATTCGCAAGTTCCAGGATTTTTGCATGCATTGCGGGTATGGTTCGCGGGCATAGGTTTTGCATGCGGTTTGGACTACATATATCGATGGCCATGAGCATGGGATTCGGCGCCCGGACGAATATCGAGCGCCCCCAACAAGGACGTGTGTGATGGGCATCGAGCAATTCATCGATAATGAGGTCAAGGCAAATGACGTCGTGCTGTTCATGAAAGGCACGCCGCAATTTCCGATGTGCGGCTTTTCTGGACAGCTCGTGCAGATCCTCGATTACCTGGGCGTTCCCTATAAGGGCCTCAACGTTTTGGAGAGCGACGATCTGCGCAGCGGGATCAAGTCCTATTCCAATTGGCCGACGATCCCGCAGCTCTACGTCAAGGGCGAATTCGTCGGGGGCTGTGATATCGTGCGCGAAATGTTTCAGGCTGGCGAGCTGCAATCCTTGCTCAAGGACAAAGGCATTCCGGTGAAGGAGAACACGGCCGCATAGCCGGCTTTGCCCGTTCCACCGCGCGCAGCGGGCGCGATTACCGCATCCGATTTGCGAGCAGTACAACCAGCGCCAAGACCAATGCCAAACCGACCAGGCTCTGTCCGGGAACGGCCGCCGCAAATTTCAGTACGTTGTTTGCAACTCCAGAAACAAAAACACCCGACGAGTCGGGTCCAAGAATCAAATAAATCAAAATGACGGAGAGAACCGTCAAAAAGCCGATTTCGACGAAGACCCAAAGGTATTGTTTGGCCTTTTGCAGATAATCCAGCATAGCACGCCCTCATAGAGCGGGTGCTGACGGGCCAGAACCAACTCTAGCCCGCGGTCATATTCCCGCAGCGCCGGGTGGAGGATCTTCTCCACCCGAACGCCAAGCGAATTTTATCGGCGTGTCGCGAGGCCTGCGTAGTGCTTCAGGCCACTTTCCGTCCCGCAAACAGCCACAGGATCACGCCGAGCGTGATCAGCCCTACGAGTCCGCCGTCGCCGAGCGCTTTGACCAGCGCCATGATGTTGTTGGTTACATTGCCGAAGAACGGCAGGTTGGCGCCGACCAGAAGCGCCGCAACGATCGCCAGCGCAAGCAGCATCAACCCGATTTCAGTCAGTGACCCGATCCAGCCCTTGATTCTTTGTAACGCGTCCATGTGCGTTCTCCCAATCAGTGAGGAAGCCCCAGCCGTTACGCACGCAACGCACGCGAATTGCGACAATTTGCAGCGTCAACCTAACTAAAATAGGCAGCTTTTCAAGTCGCGGACGGCCACGAACGCAACGCGCCCGCGAATCGTCTGCATTTACGGGCATATTGGATGATAGAACGCCCTGGGGATAAGTGCAGCCGCTGGCGCAGCCTGGCACATCGGCGAGAATCAGTGTCCCGTCGGAATCGCGTAGGCGTGCTCGGAGGGAACGCTAGCGCGAGTAATATTCCACGACGAGATGCGGCTCCATCATCACCGGATAGGGTACGTCGCCCACAGCCGGCGCGCGATTGAGCTTCGCCGTCATTTTCGAGTGATCGACCTCGACATAGTCGGGCACGTCGCGTTCCGCGAGCGCATTGGCTTCCAAGACCAGCGCAAGCTGTTTTGACTTATCCTTGACCTCGACGAGGTCTCCGATCTTGACCCGGAAGCTTGGTATCGTCACGCGCTTGCCGTTTACCTTGATGTGACCGTGATTGATGAACTGGCGCGCTGCGAAAACCGTGGGAACGAACTTGGCGCGATAGATAACGGTGTCGAGCCGGCGTTCTAGCAGCGCGATCATGTGAGCGCCGGTGTCGCCTTTCAACCGTCGGGCCTCTTCATAGATACCGCGGAAGTGTCGCTCCGACATGTTGGCGTAGTAGCCTTTGAGCTTTTGCTTGGCGCGCAGTTGCACGCCGTAGTCGGAAAGCTTGCCCTTGCGTCGCTGCCCGTGCTGGCCCGGACCGTATTCGCGTTTGTTGATTGGTGACTTCGGCCGGCCCCAGATGTTTTGGCCCATCCGCCGGTCGATTTTGTACTTCGCCTGATGGCGCTTGGTCATCGCGTCCTCGCTGTTCGTTACAAGTGCGGCACGATGCTTGCCGAAACCGAAAGCCGGATTGCGCCGTGCTGGTTCGAGGATCGCGCCCTCCTCTGTTCCTTAGGCTTTATGCCGGGAACCGACAGGTTTAGCGCCGAATCGCCGGTCTAAACCACGGGTCGCGAAACACCACGCGGGCCCATCGGGCCCGCGAAGTGGCCGGTTTCTAAGGCGAAAGCCGCATGGTGTCAAACCGGCACGGCCGCGGTCATCGCGCCAATACCAAATCGCGCAAGAATGTCGCTAGGCGCCCGGCCTGATGTAAAAATCGCACGCGTCGCTCCTTTGCCGGCGAAGCTCGCCGCGCCGTCAAGAAGATGAATGACGCGGCGCGCAATAGCCGGCGCCGGATCGATGAAGTTTACCGGCCAGGCCGCAACCTCCTTCAGGCGATCGGTCAGCAACGGGTAATGGGTACAGGCGAGGACGACGGTGTCGGTCCGGCTGCTGTCGTCACGAAAGCAGGGGGCAATCTCGGCGCGCAAAGCCGCATCGCCGACCGGCCGACCGTACAACTCGGCCTCAGCATAGGCCGCGAGTTTGTTGGAGCCGATGAGATCGACCGTGCAGCCCTGGGCGTGGTCGCGAATGAGTGCGCGGGTATATTCGCGTTTCACAGTTGCCTCAGTGCCAAGAACGGCGACGCGCCGCGTGCGCGAGGCAGCACAAGCGGGCTTGATCGCCGGCACCGTGCCGACGAATGGCACGGCAAATTTCTTGCGCAGCACTGGTAGCGCAATGGTCGATGCAGTGTTGCAGGCGATCACGACGAGATTGGGCGGGTGGGTGGCGATTACTTCGCCGAGCAGAGCGACCAGTCGCGTAGTCAGATCGGACTCAGTGAGTGCGCCATAGGGGAAAGCGGCATCGTCCGCGAGATAGACGAAATCAGCGTCCGGGCGCGTCGCGATGATTTCACGATAGACGGTCAGGCCGCCAAGCCCCGAATCGAATACCAGAATCGCCGGACGTGTCCCCATTGCCTCGCTCACGATCGGCCGAAAACACGGCGAAAAATCGCATCGATATGCGCGAAATGAAAATCGAGGTCGAAATTGTCGGCAAGCTCGGCCTCGCTCAGATGCTTGCGCACGTCCTTGTCGGTTTTTAGCAAGTTTAGAAAATCGCCTTCGCCAGCCCAGGCTTTCATCGCATTGCGCTGGACCAGTCGATAAGCATCCTCGCGGGCCGCGCCCTTTTGCGTGAGTGCCAGCAGCACGCGCTGCGAGTGAACAAGCCCGCCCAGCCGGTCCAAGTTCTTCCGCATATTGTCAGGATAGACGATCAGTTCGTCGATGATGCTGGCAAGACGCGACAGTGCGAAATCGAGCGTCACCGTCGCGTCCGGCCCGATCATCCGCTCGACCGAGGAATGGGAGATGTCGCGCTCGTGCCACAGCGTGACGTCTTCCAAGGCCGGCACGACATAGGCGCGCACCATGCGCGCGAGCCCGACCACGTTTTCGGACAGGACCGGATTGCGCTTGTGCGGCATGGCCGAAGACCCCTTTTGCCCTTCGGCAAAGAACTCCTCGGCCTCCAGAACCTCGGTGCGCTGGAGGTGGCGGACTTCGGTCGCTAGGCGCTCGCATGAGGCGGCGACGACTGCGAGACTCGCGAAATACATCGCGTGACGATCGCGCGGGATGATCTGCGTGGAGATTGGTTCGACCACCAAGCCCATTTTTTTTGCCACATAGGCCTCAACACGCGGATCGACTTGAGCAAAGGTGCCGACCGCGCCCGAAATCGCGCAGGTTGCCACCTCTTTGCGCGCCAATTCGATGCGCTGTCTCGCGCGGGTGAATTCCGCAAACGCGAAGGCGAGCTTTAGCCCGAAAGTGGTCGGCTCAGCGTGAATGCCATGAGAGCGGCCAATCGTCGGCGTCAGCTTGTATTCGCGCGCGCGCCGCTCGAGCGCGGCGTTGAGCGCATCGATGTCGGCGAGCAGGAGATCGGCGGCGCGCACAAGCTGAACGTTAAAACAGGTGTCGAGCACGTCGGATGATGTCATGCCCTGATGGACGAAACGCGCTTGCGGGCCCACGATCTCGGCGAGATGGGTGAGAAAGGCGACGACGTCGTGCTTGACTTCGCGCTCGATCGCCTCAATGCGCGCGACATCAAATCTCGCGGCCTTACCTTTTTCCCAGATCGTCTTGGCGGCGTCCTTCGGGATCATCCCGAGCTCCGCCATGGCATCGGCGGCATGCGCCTCGATCTCGAACCAGATGCGAAATCTGGTCTCGGGCGACCAGATCGCCGCCATCAGTGGACGCGTGTAGCGCGGAATCGTCACGCTGCTTCACCTCGCACCAGAGCTGCTGCGTTACGAATTGCCGCGATATTGGCCCGATAAGATTCCGCGATCGCGCCTTTGAACACGGCGGAACCCGCGACAAAGACATTGGCGCCGGCCCGCGCCGCTTCCGGCGCAATCTCCGGCGTGATTCCGCCATCGATCTCGATATCGATCGGTCGCGCGCCGACGAGCGCGCGCACATTGCGCAGCTTCGAAAGGGCGTCCGGAATGAACTTCTGGCCGCCAAAGCCCGGATTGACCGACATGACCAGCACGAGATCGATCAGATCGATGACGTGTTCGATTGAGCTCTCCGGCGTGCCGGGATTCATGGTCACGCCGACCCTTTTGCCGAGCGCGCGAATTGCCTGTAGCGAACGATGGATATGCGGGCCGGCTTCGACATGAACGGTAATGATGTCTGCACCGGCCTTGGCGAAAGCCTCGAGGTAGGGATCGCATGGCGCGATCATCAGATGTACATCGAGGATCTTCTTCGTGTGCGGACGGATGGCGCGGACGATATCCGGCCCAATGGAAATGTTCGGAACAAAATGGCCGTCCATGACATCGACATGGATCCAGTCGGCGCCGGCGCCATCGACGGCGTGCACCTCCTCGCCGAGTTTTGCGAAATCGGCGGCCAGGATCGAGGGCGCGATGATGAGCGGACGAAGCAGCTGACGAGGCATGGGAATCCCTAAGCTTACGGGTTCGCGTAACACGTCTTAGGGGGTTTGAGCAACCCCTGAGCCATCGCTACAACTACCAAACTTATGCCCATTCCATCGTCCTTTCCTCAACGTCACCAGCCGCCAACCGCCGACACCTCCCGACCTGGGTTTGGGCTTGCTCGCTTGCTAATCACTTGCTAAATCCCCGACGTGTTCGGCTCATCTATCAGTCTGTTCAGCAAGCAGTTAGCAAGCAGTTAGCAAGCAGAGATAGCGGGAATGGCAACTGGCAGGATCACTATCGCATCGCTCCGCGATTTAGAAGGCTGGCTTTGGGATACGACCATCAATGGCTTTGGCGCGCGTCGGCAAACCAAAGGCGTCTTTTATTATCTTCGGTATCGGCACAAGGGTTCGCAGATCATGAAGTCGATTGGCCGACATGGTGCACCCTGGACACCTGATACTGCTCGCACTGAGGCGCTTCGATTGTTGGGTGCGGTTCTTAGTGGCGATGAGCCCATCGCCAAATCACTCTCTGAAACCTTCGGCTCAGAGGTCGAGCGCTATCTCGAACGCAAGCGCGGGCTCCGACCATCCTCATTGGAGAAGATCAAGCGCTTTCTCACTGTCCATTGCGCCGCCTTGGCCAA
>Ga0126369_10000396_pt1 | contig 28506 bp, 30 predicted proteins | sample PanSoiMetaPlot_1_FD_109646 | JGI IMG/M metagenome (GOLD analysis project Ga0126369, IMG submission 109646) | Tropical forest soil microbial communities from Panama - MetaG Plot_1 | ecosystem: Environmental > Terrestrial > Soil > Tropical forest > Bulk soil | place: Panama | collected 2016-02-17
AGCATACCGAACAGGTCCAGGAATAAGCCTGGAGTGGCATGAACCAGTTCGGGTCCCAGGTCACGCTTTTGGGTCATCTTGGGCCTCCTCGTACTCCGAATCGAGCACCGGCGGGTCAGGGGTGAGCGTGCCCTGCATGTTGGGATCGAGTGCATACAGGTAGGCCTCGACGCTGTCGGCGCCGAGCCAGCGACCCTCCACGGCAGCCTTGAGGGCCTGGGTGAAGAGCATTTGCTGCGTTTGCAACTGATTGATTTGGGCAGTCTGATCGTCCGAATACTGACCAACGTCCGTCATAGGATTGTCTAACTCACTTTCAGTGCCGACAGGCGTGTCGCATGATTGCCACTTCCAAAGTTGGTAGTCGCGGCCATGACTTTTTGGGAGGCGCGGCCTGCGGCGACTGCCAGCCGATAGGTCGTCGTACTGCCAAGTGTGACGACACCTACCACCGGGATCTGTTCGACGAACCCGACACCACCAGGCATGGTGCTTTGCGCTGAGCCGCTCGCAGTCGTGCCGTCCCACACTTTGCCGACGAAGTCCGTCGCCGAACTATTTTGATTTTGCGCGTTGAAGATCCCCTCCACCCACCAGGTACCCGAGGTCAGACTGAGCGTCAAGATGTCGTAATAGGTCGAGACACTCGTCAACGTGAAGTCTGCCGAGAGAGCGGTCGTCAGAAAGGTCAGTGATCCACCGCCACCACCTGCGGGCGTTGCCCAGGTCTGATCGCCGCGCAGATACGTGGTGTTGTCAGCCGTTCCCGAGCCGAGCCGTGCCGTTGGCACACGCGTTCCCGCATCGAGACCCGCATATCCATTCGCTGCATTCTTTTCTGAAAGCAACTGGTAGCGACTGTCGGCACCCGCGGTACCATAGTTCACGCTGAGCACATACGTGCATTCGCAATTCAGATCAGCGTCACCAACGATGTCCGTAGCGAGCGTGTTCGTTGCGCCGGGAAGCAACAGACTTGGGCTGATGCTGTAACTCAGGTACGGAGCGGTAGGATGCGCCGTGTCCCAGCTCGAGCCCGGCGTCGTGCCGCCCCGGCCGATAACGGTGCCGTTGAGATAGACGTCGCCACTGCCGGGCGGTGGCCCGGAGGCGATCTGGAATTGCGCAGTGCTGATCGTGCCACTCGGCAGACTGAACGGATGCCGAATCAACTCGCGGGCCAGCGCGCCCGGATTACTCTTGGCCTCAACGATACGTGACCCAGGAATCGGATGGAGCTGCGTCGGATCGAAAGGCGAGATCACGACATTACCCCAGGTATTGCCATTGCTCGCGTTGGTCTCGACGTAGCTCGGGTGCCACCATTGACGACCACCGCCATCAATTGGCGGACTGGCGTTACTGCCACCCGATTGGAGATCGAGCCCACGCACGCCGACACCAGTATTCGTGACGACCGTGGTCGCCGTGCTGTCAACCGGCGAGCCAGGCACGAAAATGTTGACGCGGCGCCTACCTGGATCGTCGCTGACCGTGACGCCTGGACCCTGGAAATTCAGGATGCGATGATCGTTGGCGATGACGCTGCCATCGTCCTGGGCGGCGACCGTCACGCTCGGCAACATCGATTGGACGATCTCGCGCACCTGCTTGTCGACACGCGCGTAGATGCCCTCGAGGAGTTGGATCGCCTTCGGGTCAGCCATCAGCTATGGTCGGGCGCCGCCAGGATATGGGTATTGTCCGAGCTCAGGTAGGCCGGGTCGGTGTTGATGAGCTTGTCGTACTCGGCCGGGTCGAACAGCACGGCCACCTTGTGGGCGTTGCCAACCGCACCGCCGGAGGGTTCCATGCCGACGATCAGCCCGTCGCCGGGATCGACGTACACCACTTTGAACTGGAACGCTGTTTCAGTCATACGAGCTGCCACCTCCCCGGTCCGTCCATGCGATTGACCTGTAGCCTGACGTGTGATTCGCCCAGATTGTCCGGGTCGCTCGCCGCCACCTGGCCGCACGGACAGCCGTTCGCCGCGACGTGGTTGACGAACATCTGCTGCACGCTCACTGGCTGCGCGCCGCCGCCCACCGGGTGGGTGCTGACGCTCTCGCACACCGGGCACTGGATGACGAGGAAGTTGTGGTTCTCGGTGCCGTCCGGGTTCTGGACGTGCTTGACGGTGGCTGGATCGACGGTGCCGCCGTGCCCGAGTTCATCGTGCAGAACTTGCCACTCGGTGGCCGAAGTGAAGTCGCTGACGTAAATGCTCACGGGTTTGCCTCAACCGTTATGTAGCCTGCACCGGTCGACAGGTTCATCAACGTCGCATTGCCGGCCACCAGGCCAGATCCCACGGTGGCTGTCAGAGTCACACTGTTGGGGTTCGACACTCCCGTCGTGAGCGCGGTGCAAGCCGCATTTCCGCCTCCAGCCAGCTGACACTGAAAGGAGCCAACACTGGTGATCGTGACTGTTGGGTTGACAGCCTTCGTAGTTTTGAGCCTGACCACACCATTAGCACCCGTGGCGGCGAAGCATTGCAGCACCGCCAGATAGCCGCCCTCGCTCACTGCCGGGATCACTTCGTAGTATCTCAAGCACCTCGCCAGATCGTCGGCCGGGTGCAGCGGCACGTAGTTGGCCGCCTGCGAGCCGACCACGAGTGAGGCGTTGTCCACGTATAGCGTGCAGGAAGCGAACAACCGTAACGCGACGATTACCTGTGAGGTCGCCGCGGCAACCGGTGCAGTGACGCTGAGCGTCTGATATGTGCCGTCGCCCGTGTGAAAACTGCTCAGGCGGTAGCTATTCACCGAGTCCCAGATGCCGGCCTGCACCGCATTCGCGGTCGACGTGCGCACGCGCACGCTGAATGACAGTGTGCGCCCCTTGAGTTGCGCCAGATCCTCCAACTTTTGCTGGAGGTCGGTCGCGGCGTTGTGGGTATAGGTCATAGCCAGCGCCGCGCCACTATTGGCATCGACGTTGGTGGTGTCTCTGGTGATGCTGTAGGTCGAAGTGCCGCCCAGATTCACCAACCAACGGTCGGCCGAATACGCCACGTTTGCCGTGAACGGGCCGTTGCCGCGCTGCCAGATCTCGAAGCCCCCGTTAGAAAGTAAATTGGCACGCGCCACGTCCGGACCGAGCTTGGCGTTGGTGATCGCCCCGTCCGCAATCGGTGCCGTGCCGATGCTGCCGGCGGTCAGGTTCAGTGGCGAGCCCAGCGACACGCCCGTCGCGTCGCCGCGGATCAGTAGCGTGCCGTCGCTCTTGACGATGTTGATGGCGCGCGAGTTGGTCGCCTCGAGGTTCTGCACGCTCAGCGCGTAGTTGCTCGCGTCGTTGACCGATGTCTGCGTGATCGGCACGCCCTGGCCGGCCGTGCCGTTGAGTGAGCCGAGGACCTGGTTCAGGTTCTGGGCCTGGATCAGGTCGCCAGGATTGACACGCGTAAAGGGCATCAGGGTGCACTCCAGTGATCGTCAGTGTCGTACTTCGCGGTCGTATCGTCCCACCGCACCGGCGGCCAGGTCACCGACACCGGCGGGTCAGCCTGCAGCAGTTTCAACTGGAGCGTGGCGACGATGACCGGCTCGGCCGTGCCCTTGCCGCTTTCGCCGCGCAGGTACACCACGCGCCGCTGAACGGGCGGCAACACCAGCACGTCGTAGCCCTCGCCGAACTCGTCACGCAATTTCACGCGGCCGCTCCACTGCAACGGCTCGAGCTTCCAGTAATCATTCAGCGGCCGACTGATGTCCCGCCCGCCGAAGCGATCCACGTTGCCCTCGCCGAGCAGCACCTCGTAGGTCCGCACACGCCGCAGTGCCGGCCGCACCTGGGCGCGCAGCATCAACGCTCGCACCGCGATCGGCGCGTACGACGGGTTAGTGCCGTCCATGCACACCGCAATGCGCCGCCCAAAGAAATCATCAGCTCCCACCACGCTCGCCTGGGGCGACACGTCGGCCGTGCCGTAATCCTGCAGCGTGCCGCCATCCGCCGAGACCTGAAAATCGATCACCGATGCGCCGCCCAGCCCGTCAGCCTGCACATCGATCTGCAGCAGATCCTTGGTGGTCACCGGGTGCTGCCAGTCCTGACCAGGGATGTGCACCTCCCAGGCGGTCGCAAACGTCATCTCGATGTCCTGCATCGGATTTTCCGTACGCGGAATGACGCACCAGCGCAGGTGCGCGGTGCTGTTACCGGTCCGCCAGCTGCCCACCCACAAACGCGGCGGACTCGTCAGTCCACTGATCGACAGCAGCCGCACCTGCTCGCCAGGCAGCACGATCAGGCCGCCGTGCCACAGCATCGGCGACGGTCCGACCGCGGCCGGACCGACCGACGCAGAATATGGCGAAGAGCCCGAATCGCCCTGACGGATGTCGCGACCCCACATCACGTACGAGTCGACGCCGTTCCACACCGCGGCGATGATCCACGGTCCGTACGAGGTCATCGCCAGAATGCGACCGCGGATGGGCGTCTCGTTGGGCAGACCGTGGCCGGGCGTGACGGTCATGATGCGGCCGCTCGTCGAGCCGCCCGACACGTCCAGCCTGAACAGGCCGGCCAGATCGTTGACGTACACGCTGCCGTTGGCGCAGATCGAGCTGATGCCGTTGTCGTCGTCAATGGCCGTTTCGTAAAACGGCATCAAGTTGGGCGTGAAGCCGGTGGTACCGTCCACGTCGTGCAGACCGTTGGTCTTGGCCACGTACACGTGGCCCTGATCCGACACCAGACTGTTGATGGTGTACGTCGTGTCGCCCACACTGATGCTGGCGCCCCAGTTGCCGGCGACCATCGGATCGGCGGCCACGTTGGCCACGCTCGTCAGCGTGTCGGAGCCAATCAACTGCCAGGCACCGAAGCTACCGGCCGCCGAGGCCTGGTACCAGGCGTGCGCGATCGCTTTTCTGTTTGGTCCGCCACCGGTCCACGTGCCCGTGGCGTTGCGCTGCAGCGGACCCGGCGCCGAGGCGCTCGTCTGACCGGTGGAGGTGCCCACATACAGGTTGCCGAGGAAGGTGTCCATCGACCAGGCCACCTGACCGGCGCCCAGATCGCGATCCTGCACCGGCGTACCGGTGCCCGATGGGATGCGATAGATGAAGCGACCCGCTCCGACGTAGAAATTGCCAGCGTAGCCCTGGCCGCAGCGCGGCGGACCATCAGCCCCGGTGAGCGTGACCTCGGTCATCAGCGGCCCGGGCAGCACCAGTCTGGGAAAGCGGCAGTCGGCGTTTTCGGCGTAGGCGTACGTGCCCGGCAGCAGACGCCATGAGTAACCGAAGCCCAGATGGAAGGTGTCCATCACCAGCGGCTCTTCGGAGACATCGAGCTGCTCGCCGCTGACCTGCACGACGTTGGTCTCCTGATCGACGGACTGCCCACCCCGCCCCGCCGAGCTGAAGCGGTACAGGGTCAGGTCCATCCCGTTCAGGGTGATGGACTCGCGCAGCGCTGACGGGTGCATTACCCGCGGGTGACCATGCCCCAGTCAGCGCCGTAGGTGTAGCCCCAGCGACTCGGCACCGACAGCGACTTGGGCCAGTGCAGCGTGCGGCGCACGGGTCGCTCGAGGCTCAGGCGCTTCCACTGATTGGCGCCCGCGCGCGCGCGCGAGGCGAGCTGACGGAAGGTAGCCTGATCGTCGGGCAGCCCCCACTTGGAGAGCTCGTCGTAGATGTACGTCTTGCCGACGATCTCCATGCCGTTCAGGTCGATCAGCGCCTCGTCGTCCTCGGCCACCAGACCGCGGTACGTCAGCGGCATGCTCCACATCGTGCCCGGTGGCGTGGGCTTGATCCACCACGACATCGGCACGATGGCGTAGATGCGCAGCAGATCGCCCGTGTTCAGCGCGCGACCGACCTCGATCTGCGGCGCGTCGGCGTGACTCAGCCAGCGCCAGGTGGCCATCAACTGGTCGACACTGTCCGGCGTGCTGATCGTCGTCGAGGCGCGCGAGTAGACGTCGACGATCTGGTCCTCGGCGTCCAGCCACGCGAAGCCACTGCCCGTACTCGGGCTGATGTCGAAGGTCTTCTGGCTGTCGCGCGTAGCGGCGATGTCGATGGGCTTGAGCGTCCAGCACTCGTCCAGCACGCGATTGACGATGGCGTTCAGCCCCAGGCGGCCTTCCATCGACACCGGCGGCAGCCGACCGTAGATCTCGAGCGTCGTGGCGATCGGCGTCAGTTGTGGGAAGGCGCGATCGAGATGCACCGTGCCGCTTATCGGATCCAGGCCGTTGTACTGCACGCGCCGCGCCTGGCCGGCGTTGGGACCAGTGGGCTGATAGATCCACGTGTTGGCCAGAAAACTGGTCTCCAGCGCGCCAGCCGAGATCAGGTCGCCGATGACGACCTGGTCGGCGCTCGAGGCGCCGGCGGTCGTCGTGTACGGCGTGAAGAAGCCGGCCGTCTCGGCCAGACGCCGACGATATTGGCCCAGACTGGGCATGGAGAAAACTCAGGCTCCGCCGAGCGCGACCGACACCGATACTGCCGCGTGACCGGTGGACGAGATGCTGGCCACCGTGACCGTCACGCGGTCGCCTGCCCGAAAGCTACCGCGATCACCAATCGCATTCGCGAACTCGCCGGTCGCGGTCGCCAGCAGTGTCGGCTTGGCGGCAGTCACCGACCAGATGCTGGTGCCGTTGACGAGCACGTCCACCACCGTGTTGCCGGCGCCGGTGCCGGCCGTATTGGCGTAGACCTTGACCGCCTGCACGCGTCCGTTGAATGGTGCGATGAACGCGGGTGCGAACAGCAGATTCTGCGCGGCGGTGACGGCCGCCGTGCTGCCGCCCACCAGGACGTCGGCAATGCTCTTGCCTTGCGCGCGTGTGCCGGGCATCAGAAGTTATTCCTCGTCCAGAGGTTCGACGGACTCAGGTCGATGTGGACCGAGCCGACCGGTGGCCAGATTGAGCGTCGTGCCATGGGTGGGGAAAGCCTCCTTGAAGTCATCGACGTCGAGATCGCCGAGCGCGGGGAAAGCCGTGCGGCGTCTCCGGTATGGACGTGAAGTTTTCGGACTGGCTGATGGTGGATCTTGTGCCGGATCCGGTGCTGGAGCCGGTGCGGACTTTGATCCGATCATGCCGAGCGCCTGCAGCGTGGCCGTCACGGCCGCGGCGATCGCTTCCGCGGAGCCGCCGCCGCTCAGCGCGCCACCCTGCTGCAAACCTTCGATAATCGCCTGGGATAAACCCTCTTCCTGACGCCGTTCGGTGTGCATCACCTCCTGGTGTTGTTTCAACGCCGCATTGGTCGCCAGATCATCTCTGCCACAGTATTCGCACTCTAGTAATTCTGGAATGTTCATTCCATCGAGTTGCGGAAAATGCACCGGTCGGGCGCCACTCCAGCACGCTGACCGATGCTGCAGGTGATCCTTGCTGGTGCCCACGTGCTGACCGCACACCGGCACCAGCGGCGGACGCTGCGCGTAGCCGAGCGCTAGCAGATCCTCCACCTTCATCTCGACCGCGCCACCGGCCTGGAACAGCGGCTCGTGTGGATGATCCATGTAGTACGCACTCGAAGAATAGAAACCGTATTTCTCGAGCGGAGTGTAGCCACGGCGGATCTTGCGCGCGTAGTCGCGTTCGTCCTGCGTGGCGGCGAAAATCCGACCGTCGGGCGCGCGCCAGTACATCATGCCCTGGTCGGCGACGACCACGTTGGCCGCGTCGGTTGTCAGCGCGTCCGCCATGCTGGTGGTGCTCCTTCGTCTTCAGTCACGTATTCGGTGGCAATCGTGCGTCTGGAAAAGATGGCCGCGTATTCCCAGTCGACCTCGTCCGTCATCAGGTGCGCGGCCTTCGGTCCGAACGTGGGTAACGAGCTGACCCGCCACAGACTGTCGTCCTTGTGTCGCGGCGTCTTCGCACCGGTCGCGGGACGTGTGCCGAACCCTTTGACGGGCACCACCGGCATCGGTCCGCGCGGCGGACGCTCGTCGAGTCGGACAAACGTCCAGCCCTGACGCGCGAGGCGTCCGATCATGCGTCCCAGCGACCACTCCAGTTTTCTCTGCAATTCGTCGGAGTGCGGACGGGCCGAGGTGCGCACGTGAAAGTGGACAGTGTACGCCTGCTGCTCGCGGTCAGGTCGCACGATGATGCCGCTCACGAATAGACGAGGATCCCACCCCCGGCCGAACCGGGCACCAGATAGATGCCCGAACGTGCCGGAATGTCGAGCACGGTAATACCCAACGGTGGCGTCGTCGCGGTGTACAGCACCGTGCCCGACGCGGCGGTCGGATTGTCGTAGATGGTGATGCTGCCGGTGACCGCGCTGGTGACCACCAGTTTGGCGATGCGGCCACCGCGCGCCTTGATGGCCACGCCCGTGGTGGTGAACGGTGCGTAGCTCTGGCCCGAAAAAGTGTCCATCATGGGAGTTTGAGTTTGAGTTTGAGAAAGCTCACTTGATGGCGTTCAGCCCGACGCCCCACAAACTGGAGTTGGTCGTGCCGGCCGCCGCCTCGACGGCTTCCAGACGCTCGTACATGCCGTAGATGCAGTCCATGCTGACAATCCAGCTCAGATCCAACGGGCTGTACCAGGTGTGCGTCGTCGGCATGCGCTGGATGGCCTTGAAGAAGTGCGTGCGCGACCAGTACGCGCCGACCGAGTTGGGCGCGGTGCCCGACAAGAGTTGCGACTCGTACACGTCGGCGCCGTAGATGCGTCCGATCTTGGCTTCCTCGACGGCGGTCGTAGCCGTGTCCTGGCCGACGTACAGCTGGTTGGTGAATTTCTCTAACTTGAGAAAACCGGAGTAGGTGGCGGGCGAAACGACGATGAACCACGGCCGCGGCGCGGCCGAGTTGCGCAGCACGGTGCGCCCGGCCAGCAGGTTGTCGTCGGCGAGCTCGGAGCCGGCCACGCCGACCGTGTTGGTCAGCCCGGCGAACAGGCTCGCGGCATCGACATCCATCTGGCGCGCGAGCGCGTAGGCACCGGCTAGCGTCGTCTCTGAACGGATGTCGTAGCGACTCTGGATTTCGGCGATATCTTCGATCTGCTGGGCGATCGCGCGATGGCCGTTGGTCATCGGCACAGTAAAGGTCTGGTCCGGCTCGGTGATGGCCTGCGGCGTGAGCGCGGTGCTGGGCGCCTTCGCGGCGGCCGTCAGGTTATGGCGCGAGGGCAGGTGGATGGTGTCGCCGTGTTCGGCAACGAGCGCGGATTTGTCGTCGAACAGCGCGGAGATAACGATGTCGTATTGCACCGCGCGATTCAGTTCGGGGCTCCACACCTCGTCGATGTGTGCAGCGGCGGTCGTAACGGTGACGTTGGCCAAGGCAGCGACCCTTTTCTGTTAAAGGTAAGAAGCGATCAGATACGGCCGGCCGCGCGATCCTGCAGGTACTGCTGGACCATGCGGTCGTATTCGGGCGTCCCCTCGATTTTGCGAACGTCTTTGAGGGGCATGTTCTGAAGGTCGTGCATGACTACCTGGCCGATACGCCCGGCGCCATTGGCCGCCTCGGGTGTCGCGCGTGCGCCCACCGCGTGAGCGCGCGCGGCCTGCAGTTCCGCCTCGAGTTTGGTAATCCTGGCCTCGAGACCGCGACGTCCGATGGCGTGCACCTTGCGGGCGAAATCGCTCATCGAGGCCGCGCCCATCAGGTCGCGCATGTCGTCGTCGGTGGCGCCGTCCAGCTCCTTGACCGTCGCAAAGTCGGCGGCCATCTGGGCGTGCACCTGCTGACGCGCGATGTCGAGCGCCTGATTGCCCTGCAGCGTCTGGGTGTGGATGTCGGCCAGTTGACGGCCGGCGTCCTCGCGCTGCTGGAACGTGGGTGCCTGCAGTTGTTTGAACAAACCTTCGATACGCTCGTTGGCCTCGCGCTGCGCCCGCTGGACCATGTCCTGGTGCGCGCGTTCGGTTGCCTCGCGCTGAGCCGCGGCTCGACCTTCTGACAGACCGCGCTGATAGGCCTCTTCACCCCGCTGCCGCCGGGATTTTTTTTCCGGCTCAGGTTCGGGCTGAGCCGCCTGAGTGGATAAAGTGCCGGCGTCGGCTTCAGGAGAGGGTGTGGCTGCTGCGTCTTCGTCGTCCGTGCTGTCGTCGTCCGCGGCGGGTACTGGCTCGGGACTGCGCACCGACTCTGGATAGATGTCGGCGTGCGGCCCGAGCTCGATGGTCTGGACCGTGTCCGCGGGCGCGACAGCAGGTGTGTCTTCAGACGCAGCAGGCTGCTCTGCCATCCGCGTCATTGTGACCCTGAGGTCACATTACGTCAAACTCAGGCAGCCGCCTGATGACCGGGGATGCCTTGCCACTGGCTGACATGCGCCGGTCGCGAGCCATACCAGCCCGGGTACCAGCCGCGTTCGAGAGCCTTGTCGAGCGCAAAATCGACACTCGCCTTCCAGGCCGCCGGATCACCCGGCTGATAGCCCGTGGCCTGGGTGAACTCATTGCCCATGCCGCTGACCGTGCCGTACTGCTGATAGCCCGGCCCGCCGTAATGCAACTGGAACGGCCACCATGACGACCCCGTACTGAACGTGCCACGCACGGCCGGATCGGTGAATGGCTCAGCGTTCGGATTGCGTGGATCACGACCACCCTCGAAGTAGGCCACACTCATGGCCACCTCGGGGTCAATGCCGCGTACGCGCGCGGCCTGGTCGATGTAGTTCTGAATGTCGCCAGGCTTAGGTGGGGTGTAACTCTGATCTGGCGTACCGCTGAAGTAGTTGGGCTGCTGGTACTGATAATCGGCCAACCCTGTCATCGGCGATGACGGACCCAGCGGCACGACCGCTTCAGGCCCCTGCTCGCCGATCAATGCCAGCGTCGGCTTCGTCACCACGCCACCACCGGCCATCGCCGGTATGTGTGTCTGCAATAGTGGACTGCGCTGATTCATGGCCGCCAGGAACGCGGCGTGCTGCTGCTGGCGCTGCTGCAGCGCCTGCTGACCGAGGTACGCCTGGGTGAGCGAGGTCGGCTCGTAGCCGACCACTGGCGACTGGTACGCGCCCGGCGCCCACTGGGCGCGCGCGACCGCCTGGTTGGGATCCATCTGCGCCAACAGCATGCCGCGCGCGTACTGCTGCGCCGCCGGCTCGATGCTCTGCCACACGCTGCGCTGGGTGTTGGGGTCCATCTGCTGCCACTGGCCGGAGGCGACCATCGGGCCGATGACCTGCTGCACCAGGTCGCCTTTGGCCGAGGTGTACGCGCGCTGCTCCTCGGGCGTGAGCAGGATCTGCGTGCCGGCGCCGTAGCTGATCGCGTTCGGCGGGCCGCCGATACTCTCACCGATATTGGCCAGCGCGGCGAGGATCGGATTGCCGGCCACCTGGCGCGTGGGCAGTGGCGCGATGCCGCCCAGGCCCTGCTGCGGATTGGGCAGCGCCTCGCCGAGTGGCGACTGACGGACGGGCGTCAGCTGCCGCAAGCCGGGGATGTTCTGCGCCGCGGTCTGGCCGACCACCTCGAGCGGATTGAGCGACTCGGCGCGCCGCTGGTACGGATCGGTCATCGTCGCCACCGAGCGCAGCGCGCCCGACATGGGCAGGTAACTGGCAGCCATGCCGCCGAGCGCGCGCTCCATGCCCGGCCCGGCGCCCTGCGAGAACGCGTCCACCATGTCGCCGAGCTGCGTCAGCCCGGCCTCCGAGCCCATCAGCTCGAACATGCTTTTCGTGTAGCGTTCCGCCGCGTAGTCGACGCGCGACGCAGTACCCGGCACCACACCAAAGGGCGCCCGTCCGGCCAGAATCTCGGTGCGCTCCTGCTGAGACGGAAAGTTGACCGCGTCGGCGTAGTTGCCGACGAGCGCCATGGCGTACGCGCCGGGCAGGTGCTGGTAACTGTAGTAGCGGTCGCCGACGCGCACCGAGTACGGCTGCCAGCCCTGCGCCATCAGGCTCGCGCGTTCGGTCGGATCCTCGGGCCCGGCGCCAGTGATCGTGCCGTCCATGCCCTTCATCGCCGCCGCGACGGCGATACCGGTGCCCAGCAGGTTGTTGGTGAAGCGCTCGCGCAGCGGACTGACCGCTTCAGCGCTGGGATGCACCAGCGGATTGGCCGCGTACGCGGCGCGCTGCTCGGGCGTGGCGTTGGCGCCCAGGCCGCGCAGCGCGGGCAGGATGTCGCCGAGCTCGACGTTGCGACCCTCGGTGGCGTACGGACCCTTGCCGGCCATGCCGCGAATGACGTCGATGAGCGTGCCGCCCAGCCCGATGGGCGACTGCTCGATGCGCTGTGTCTGGAAGTTCATGCCGATGCGGAACACCGGCCAGATGGTGCGACCGATAGGTCCGAGCGCGTTGATGAACTGCTCCATCCTCGAGCCGAACCAGCCCAGTTGTCCCTGCAGCGCGGCGCGTTTGCCGACACCCTGGGCGGTATCCGTCCAGCCCGGTCGCGGGTTCTGCATCAGGTCCTGGGTGCGCGAGAACCAGTCGTAGCCGCTCAGGCCCTCGCGCGTGGCCTGCGTGCCGGCCATGCGGCCGAGCTCCATGCGTGCCACGATGTCCTGGGCGATCTGTTGTAATCCGGCGTGCACCGCCATGGGCGTCTCGAAGACGCGCGCGATCGCGCTCTGGAGCGGCAAGCCGGCCTGTGAAAAACGCTGCCCGACGCTGGACGGATTGCGGTAGGCGCCTAGGAAACCCTGCACGAAGTCGAGCGGGATATCGCGCAGCGTGCTCAGGCCGGCAACCACCGAGCCCTGGATGCGTGACGGCTGCCAGGTCATCAGGTCGTAGAAGCCGTGGCCGAAAAAGTTCCAGAGTGGCGCGACGAGGCTGTTCATCGCCACCTTGCCGACCGTCTGCAGACCCGAGACGACGCTGCCGACGTGGTACAGCTTGAACACGTCGCCCAGCGATGGACGCCCGAACGCATCGGCGTCCGGCATGGTCGCCTGCCACACGCCGGAGCCGCGCGCGCCGACGGGCGCCTGCCCACCGACACGTGCCGCCTCGCCCGGCGCGGCCTGCAGACCGGTTTCCTCGAGGGCTTGCTGCATCTGCCCGAACTGCTCACCAGCCGAGGGCGTGATGCCGGGCATCTGCAGTTGGCGCATCTCGACGCCCGGCTCGGCCTGCATCGTCGGCAGCGCGAAGGATGGCTCGGGCACGGGTGCCGCGCCGCTCGGCGCGCGCAGACCCATCTGCTCGATCTGCTGGTTCAGGCTGGCGATGTCACGCTGGAACTGCGCGGCGCGCTCCTGCGCCTGGACGCGCGTGCCCCACTGGCCGAGCTGCTCGCCCGCGGCAGACACGGGCATGGCTCCGGGCCCGGCCTCCGCCGCGGACGGCATCAGACGCTGGAAGGGCTGATCCTCGAACAGACCGATCTGCCCGGGCATGGCGCCCTCGGGCAGGAATTCGTTGGGCGGCAAGCGCGGCGGCGCAGCCAGACGACCCAGCATGCTGACCTGTTGCGGGTCGGCCAGGTCGATCTTGGCCAGCATATTGACCAACTCGTCGGTGCTCAGGCCGCTGCGCTGCGCCATGGCTTGCATCTGCTGGACGGCGAACGCGGAGCCTTCAACGGGCTGACGCAGCACGCGCAGCGCGCGGCCGGCTTCTGCCGTGGCGCCCGTCAGCGCTTCCTGGATGGCGCCCTGCTGCAAGAGCTCGCCCATGAAGTTGGCGCGCGCGTCCAGACTCGTCGGATCCTGGCGCAGCAGCTCCTGCGCCTGGACCACGCGATCGCCCTGCGCCGCGAGCGCGTCGCTCATCGCCAGCAAGGTTTCGGCGTTGTGCGCCTGGCCCGGTTGCCAGTTGGCGACGATCTGGCCCACGTCGAGACCGGTCTGCTGGCTCAAGTCGCGCACGGTCTGGTCGCCGAGCACGCCGCGGCGCGCGGCGGACATCGTTTCGGGCAGCGCCTCGGCCATCGACGAGATGGCGTCGCGCACCTCGACGGGATACTTGGCCAGGTTGATATTGACCGCGCGCTGCGCGAACTCTTCTGGATTGAGACCGGTTGGTAGCGCCGGCGGCTTGATCGTGCTGAGGATCTCGCCACTCGGTCCGTAGATGGTCGTCTCACCCGGCCGCTCGGCCGCGCCGAACAGCCGTCCGGTAGCAGACGCACCCGGCAGTTCGGGCGCTTCCATGCCGCCCACGGCCACCATCGACTGCTGGTACGCCTGGGCATCCGCCGGTGTCATCTGCGCCGTGTCCACCGGTGTGACCCGCAAACGACCCTGATCGTCGTAGTGCGGGCCCATGCCGTACTGCTGACCGATGCGGCTCGCCGTGTCGATGGCCTCGAGTGGGCTCGGTGCCTCGAGCGCACCGCGCACCAGGCCCGCGCCGAGCGCCGCCGCGCCACCCAGCACCGGCGTCTCAGGCGACCAAGACGGAGTGATGTTCTGGGCGAGCTCCTGACGTGCCTGCGGGCTGAGCGCGTTAGCCGCGCCCTGGCCGACCTGCTGCAGACCCTGACGGAAACCGGCCATCGGGCCCTGCTGCGTCAGGTCGGTCACCGACTGCGGCGTCTGCAGATAGTTGAGCAGTTGGTTGCCCTGGCCGAGCACGTTCTGCGCGCCCTGCTGCACGTTGGGTCCGACCTGCTGCGCCTGGTTCAGCAGTTGCTGGCCCTGGGCGATCAGGTTCTGACCCTGCTGCACGAGCGCACTGGTCGAGTCCTGCGCCGTCTGCGCCACATTCTGGCCCGCGGTCTGGGCGGTCTGGCGCAGACCGGCGCCGAGGTCCTGCACGTTCTGCAAACCGCCCTGGGCGACCTGCAGCAGCGGCGGGCCGAGTGAGCCCGGTGCCGGGTTGTAGTTGCCGGGTGGCGTGACCAGACCACCGGGCTGACCGGGCATGGGATGCGGACTCTGGCCGGGCGCGGGCACGGGAATGCCCTGCAAGATGCTCTGCACGTAGCGCTGCGTTTCCTCAAAGGGTGGCACGCCCCCGTACTTGTCGACCGCGCCATTGCCCGCGTTGTACGCGGCCAGCGTTTTGTGCCAGTCGCCGCCGTAGGTCTGCAAATTCTGGGCGTCCAGTCTGGCCGCGGCCTGCAGCGCCTGCTGCGGATTGGTCGGGTCGATGCCCATGCCGCGCGCCGTGTCGGGCATGAACTGCGCGATGCCGATCGCACCCGCTGGACTCTTCTTGGGCGAGCCGTCGCGGTTGAACGGCTCGAAACCCGACTCCTGCTGGATTTGGCGCACGAAGATCTCGGGGTCGATGCCCACGCTGCGCGCTGCCTGACGCGCCTGATCTTGCAGACTGCCGGTCAGCGCGGCCAGCGTGCCCTGAGCCTGTCCAGATTGACCCTGGAGATACGGCCGCGGGTCAATGAGTTGATCGAGGGGATCGCCGCTCGCGGCGTTCTTGCGCACCTCGTAGTGCAGGTGCGGCGAGCCCTCGGTACCCGACTGTCCCATTGTCGCAATCGGCGTCCCGCGCTGGACCTGGTCGCCGATCTTCACGTTGGCCGAATCCAGGTGCATGTAGGCGTGCGTCAAACCGGCGTTGTCCTGCACGTAGACCACCAGTCCACCCGCTCCGCCAGGATCGTGGAAGACATTGGTGACCGTGCCGGGCATGAACGCATCGACTTCACTACCGATGCCCTTACCATTGCTGGGCACCAGGTCGACCCCACGGTGGGGTGTGCCGGTGCGGTAATCGCCCGTATAGGTCTGGCCGAAGTCGAACTGCGTCTTCCAGTTGGCGGCGATGTTCGGTCCGCTCGGTCCGCTCGGAGCGCTCGTGGGTAGCTGATCCGTAGTCGTGGCCGGCTCTGAGGCGTGCGGCAACACGGCGGTCTGCTGGGGCGCCGTCTGCGGCAGACCCAGCGTCTGGCGCGCGCGCCCCTGCGCCTCGGCGGGAATCGCGCCGAGTACCGACTGCACACCCTGGCTGACATCGCCGAGCGTGCCCTGCGACTGAGGTTGAGGTGGCGGCGTGAGACTGCTGATCTGCTGGTCGGCCCACTGCTGACCGAGCTCCTGAGCCGTGGCGGCCGGGCGCTGCTCCGGTGGGAGGCCGGCTGGGGGTGCGCCAGGTGGTGACGACTCAGGTGCTGGTCCTGCCGGTGAGGTTGCGGCAGCCGGCGACGACGGATTCAACGGATTCAGTCCGCTCAGGTTGGAGATTTGCTGCTGGGCCCAGTCCTCGCCCGCGTTCCACTGGTGCTGGACGTTCTGACCCAGTTGCTGGAGTTGCTGCTGGCCCCACAGCAGACCGCCGCTCTGGTTGTACTGGTCGTCCGACAGCCAGAACCCGGAGGGCATGCCTGTCTAGAACAGACTCGTGCGCGCCACCGGCGCCTGCTGGCCGACGCGAGACGAGGAGTACTGCGACATGAAGGAGGGCAGGCTGTAGCCGGCCGCGCCCAGGCCCGAGCCGAAGGCCTGCAATTCGTCGGGCGACAGGCGCTCGAGGCTGCCCGGGCCGAGCGCCTGCGCACCGCGCGAGGCGATGCCTTTGATGGCGTCCAGCGTGTTGGCGTAGTTCCAGCCGGAGGTCGCTCCGCCGGTACCAGCGGCCGCGCCGGCGCCCTCGGCCTGACCGCCGCCCATGCCGGCCGCCAGACCGCCCATGCTGGCCGGCGTCGGCTGCTCGCCGCCGGTGGCCTGGAAGGAGGGCAGACCGAGATTGTTCTGCAGCGACTGCAGGTACACCGGCACGTTGGGGTTGGACGCCGCGCCGCGCAGATAGTTGGACAACTGGAAGGTGTTCTGCGGACCCTGCAACTGGGCCGCCGTCGACAGGTACTGCTGACCGAGCTGACCCTGCTGCAAGCCGAGGTTCTTGTAGAACTCCTCGAGCTGCTGAGCCTGGGACTGGTTGAACTCGCGCGCGACCTCGGTCGGCGCGCCCTGGTACATGCCCGAGAGTTGCGCGTTCTGCAGGATCGAGGCGAGCGTCTGCTGTCCCTGAGCCGACGGGTTCTGGTAACCGGCTTGCTGCAACGCGGCGTTCTCGGCGCGCGCCCACTGCTGAGCGGCGGCTTGTGGGTTGTTCTGGTTGTACTGCAGCCAGAACTGCTGCTGATCCGGGGGCAGGCTGTTGAACGACTTGCCGGCCATGTTCATGCCCTGCTGCAGCAGCGCGTCGGGCGTCATGTTCGGATTGGTGAAGGTGCCCGTGAGTTGACCGGCCTGCAGCGCCTGGTTGTAGGCCTGCTGCTGCGCCTGCTGCGTCTGCTGGGCGGGACCGGTAGGCGGCCCCTGCGACAGACGCTGCAACGTGTTCCAGTCGGTCGGCGCGGCCTGGTTGATCATCGCCTGGGCGGTCGTGCCGCGCTGTCGCGCGAGTTGGTCGAGCGCCTGGGTGGTGACCATCTGCACCGAGCCGTCCTGGTTGACGATGCCGTACGCGTTGCCCAGACCGGGCTGATTCGAGGGCGCGGTCAGCACGGTACCGGGCGCGAACTGGTTGGGCGCCGGCTGGGCGAACTGACCGGTCACGCCGGCGGCCGCGAGGGCATTCTGCAACTGACTGCCGAGCAGCGCCTGGGCGGCGGACTGCTGCTGCTGGGTGGGCGTACCGGCGGGTGGCTGGCTCGGACCGCCGGCGCCCCACTGCATCCAGTTGCCGCCAGGCGCGAAGCCGAACTGGGTGCCGTAATTGGCGGCCTGGCTCTGGGCAGCCTGCTGCTGCTGGAACTGCAGCGCCAGCATGAACTGCTGCATCTGCTGCGACAGCGCCGCGTTCTGATAGCCGAGCAATCCGCCGGCGGTCTGGCCGGCGAAGACATCGAGACCGTCGCTGAAGCTCATCTAGCCGTACATTCCTCCGCCGCCGCCGCCACCACTGTTAAAGCCGATCATCGACATGGGATTGGGCAGGTTGACATAGTTCTGGGCAAACGCGGGCACGCTCGGTGCGTTGGCCAGACCCTGCGTGAAGGCTTGCTGGGGCGTCTGCTGCGGTTGGTTCGCCTGCATGTTGGCCTGCGTCGCCGGCTGGGTCTGGGCTGAGGGAGGTGTGGCATAGCCCATATTCAGCGCACCCGGAAAGTTTGCGGATGGACCTCCGGCCGACCCCACCGGGGCTGCGTAGCCATTCGCCGGCTGACCGTTCAGGTTGATGTTGACCGTGGGTGTCTGGCCGCCTCCGCCGGCGGCCTGGGCCGTCGCCGTCGCGGCGCGGTGGCCCATGGTGAAGGCCTGCATGAACTGCGGCAGGTCGGGTGCCTGCGGCAACTGGACCGCACCAAACTGGGGCTGTGCCAATCGGCCGGCCATCTCGTCCATAAACGAACGGAAGGCGCCAGCCATGGCCGTGCTGCCCTTGGGCGCGTACTGGTTCATCTGCGCCAACTGACCGAGCGCCGAGCCGGCGGTACTCGCGAACTGGTTGGCGCGCGAGGCCTGCGCCGCCTGCAGCGCATTGACGCCGGTCATCTGCGTCTGGAACTGGTTCTGCTGCGCGGTCGCGGCGTCCTGGGCGGCCTGCTGGATGGTCGTGCCGCCCAGCGTGGCGGTGGTGAACTGACGCAGCAGCGCGTCGGCGTCAGCCGGATTGCCCGAGCCGCCCGGCCCGAAGACCTGCGACTGAATCTTTTTGATCTGGTCGATCTGATCCTGCAGGCCGTAGGTCGGACCGAGTTTTTTTTGCTCAACCCCCGCTTGTGCGGCCGCGGCCGAAGCTTCCTGAGCTTTGGCCTGCGCCGTCGTCAATCCGACGCCGGCCTGCGCCTGCTGCACGGCGATCTGATTGATGGCCTGCTGCTGCTCGGCGGTCGGCAGACCCTGGACCTTGTTCTTGTCGACGGCCGCCTGGGCCTCGAGGCTCTCCGTCGCGGCCTGCGCGGCGCGGTCGCCAAACCGGGCTTTGGCTTCTTCGATGTCGGCCTGCGCGCTCGTCAGTCGTCCGGCCTGCTTGTCCTTGTCGGCCTGCGCCTGCAGCGCGCTGGTCTGCGCCTTGAGTTGACCGTTCTGGGCCTGCAGGTTGTTCAACTCGGCCGGCGCCAGCGTGGCGATGCGTCCGGCCTGGGCGTCGTCCAGGCGACCCGCGGCCGCCGCCTGCGCGGCCTGATTGGAGGCCAGCGCGATCTGGGCTGGCGAGCCTTTGGTGATCTGGTCGGCGAGCGCGCGCGAATGGTCGGCCTGCGCCTTGGCCGCGTCGGCGTCGGCGCGCGCCTTGTCGGCGGTGACGTCGGTCAGCTTTTCGGAGTCGATGGCCTTGGTGGCGATTGTGGCGAACGACTCGGCGGCGGTCGCCACGCGCACGTTGGCGTTGGCCTGCTGGGTGTACAGCGTATTCAGCGTCTGCTGCAGTTGCTGACCGGCGGGCGTGTTCAGGCCGCCAGGCGTGCTTTCGATCTGACCCCGGGTCCTGTCGATGTTGGTCTGGATGTCGAGCACCGACTGGCGCGCATTGTCGAGCTCGTTGCGCGCGGTCTGGACGGCGGCCTGATAGTTCTTGTCCTGCAGCTGGATGTCGCCGGGGTTGGCCGGCCTGGTCGGCCCTGGCGACGGCGGGCCCTGCACCGGTCCGCCCACATCCGGCTGCTGCGCGGGTGCAGCCGCGGGCGCTGGAGCCGGCGCGGCCGGTGCTGGGGCAGCATTCGGCTGTGGATAGTCGAAGCCCGGTATCGGATTGGGAACAGGTGGGTGCATCGATCAGGCCTGCAGGTTGCCGGTGGGGCCCTGGGCCGGCGGCAGCATGCCGCCACCCAGGGGTCCTTCAGCATTGGGCGGCGCGGTGGTCGCTGGCGGCGGCAAGGGTGGCGGACCCGGCGGCATCATGCCCGGTGCCGCCGCGGGCGGAGCGACGGGCGGACCACCCATCGGCGGCATCGGGCCAGGAGGAGGTGGTGGCATGCCCGGCGAGGGAGTTGGGAGACCACCGGGCATGGACATCGGCGGCGGCTGGGGCGGCATGGGTGGCGGTTGCTGCTGCAGGTGCAACAGTGGCAGCGTGTTCTGGGTGTACGGCGGCGGCTGTGCCTGGCCGGTGGCCTGTGCCGACCAGTCGGCGAGCTGCTTGGCCTTGCCGATGATCGACTCGATGTCCGGGCCCTGCATCAGTTGTTTTCTGAGCGGATACACCTGGTCGAGCGCCTGGCCGGGCTGCAGGCCCTGCTGCAGCAGGTCGTAGTAGTGCTGGTCGGCGAGCTGAGGATTGCCGAGCGGCGTGTAGTTCCAGCGCTGCACGGCCTCGTCCTGACTCAGTTCACGGCCCGAAAGTGGCCCGCCGAGGTGCTGGGCCATGCCTCTGGCGTAGTCCTGGACCCTGCCCGCGAACGTCTTCGTCACGTCCTCGAGCATGTTCTGCGGACCGTTGCCGGGCATCTATGCGCGCTTACCTTTTAAAGGAGATGTCTTTTTTGCGCGCCGCTGCACGTCGAGGGCGATAGCGATGGCCTGGCGTTTTGGCTTGCCGGCCTGCATTTCGGTCTTGATGTTCTGGCCCACGCTGGCCTTGCTGCCGGACCTGTTGAGCGGCATCTTTTCAGACTCAGCCCGAACGCAGCGCGATGAGCAGGATCAGCGCGACCAGCGTGCTGAAGACCAGGAAGATATGCAACTGGTCGTCGTTCACTTCGCGGTCTTGGGCGGCGGCTGATCGCCGAGGTCCTGGTAGGCGAGTGGCTGCGGCACACCAAACTTGGGCGGCGACTGCAGCGGCAGCGGGCACTGCGTGCCCTTGAGATGCGAGGTCGAGTCCTTCTTCATGACTTCTTTCCATTACCGCCGCCACGTTTGCTGGTGCTCGGTGGTTTTCCGCCGGCGCCAACGACGCCGCCGGCGCCGCCGACGCGCGTGCGTGTGCTGGTCGGCAGTCGTGGCACGCGCGGCGTGGTGCGCACGCCCGAGACGGCCAGGGGTCGGGCGATGCCGATGGTTACACGTGGAACTCGAGGCATGTCTTTTCTCTTACCCCAGTTTCTTGAGCGTTTTGGCTAATCGGGCGCGCTGACCGAGCTTGCCGCCCTTGTTGGCCGCGGCGTTGAGCTTCCCTGCAGGGATGGGCTTGTCGCCGGTGACGCCGAGGCTCTTGCGCAACGCGCCCGGTTTGGAGATCGCGCCCGCGATCCAGTTCTTACCGGCCACGTCATTTGCCCTTTCGGATCGGCACGCCGCGCTTCTTGTCGAGCGCGTTGTCGCGAGCTGAGCCTTCGGCGACTTTGTGGGCCTTATCCCAGGCTTTGTCTTTCGCCTCGGTCCACTTCGTGCCCTTGCCGTTCTTCGGCGCGGCCATGGCTAGGGATTCTTGATCGGGTACGACTTCTTGGTCGCCGGCGACGCGTTGAACACGGGCGGGTTGTTGTCGCCCGGAAAGACGTTGCCGTTGAACTGCACGGCCAGGCTGGAGTCGGCCGGCTGCGTCTTGGCGTTGGGATTCGGATTACTGGTCCCCGCGTTGCCGTTGGCCATCAGTGCTCTCCTCTGTGGTGGGCTTGACTTGACGTAACACTACGCTTTTCAGGCCGGCGCGCCAACTGGGGGTGCGCCGGGCGGCCCGCCGACGATGGCGCCAGCCTGCTGGCCGGCCATCACGTCGCGGCGCATGGTGTTCGACTGCAGCGCGCCCTGCAGCATGCCGCCGATGGCGCTATTGACCGGGTTGGGCGTGTTGACGCCCTGCAGTTGCGGCCGGCCCTGGCCACCGTTGGGCAGCGCGGCCATGGGCGTGCCGTCCGGCATGGCCTGACCGCCCTGCACCTGCTGGAACAACTGCTGCATCTGCTGGTCGCCGAGCTCCTTGCTGACCATGTTGAACAGATACTGCTGACCCTGGGGTGTCTGAAACAGCAGCCGTTCGACCAGGATCTCGATCATGGTCTGGTCCGGCTGCTCGTCGCCGAGGCCCTGCTCGAGCGCCTGGCGGAGTGGGATCCTGCCCTCGATGCTCCACTGCATCAGCATCTGGGCGTAGGGCAGGTTCTCACCCTGCTCGGGCGGGTACTCGGCGCGGAAGTCGTACACGCCCTGGGCCATGTTCTTGGTCAGCTCCTGGGCGACCCTGACCTGGTTGGACATGCCCTTGGGCTGCACCGCGGCATACACCGGCACGCTCACGCCGTACAGCTGCACGATCTTGTCGGCGATCTCGGTGGCCAGGCTGCCGCAGAACGAGAATGCCTCGAGGCCGCCATTGAGCACGTCGTCGTAGGCGTCCTGCAGCATATTTCTGATCAGCGCGCGGTCGTGGCCGCTCGTCGCGCCCGGTCCGCCGCCAGCGGCGGAACTGGGCGCCTCCTCGCGCACGGTGCCCATCATCATCGTCATCAGCTCGTCCACGTCGCGCGAGGTGCCCGGGTGGACGGCCGGGCTGGGCGCGCCGGCGACGTACTGCGCCTTCATGGGGTGGATCTCCACCTCGCGCGGCTTGCCGTCTTCCATCGTGAGGGTGGGATCCACGTCGGCGTTGGCCTGAATGAACCAACCCCCGAAACCCATCTGCCAGGTGTGCGCCAGTTTGGCGGTGGCCAGGTTGTTCATGCCCTGCAGGACTGACAGGAACGGCCACAGGAACGGCACCGCGCGGCGGTCGGGGTCCGTCTCGCTGGCGAAATTGCAGCCCCAGATCCACGTGCCGCACATGCGTGAGATGCCGAAGTCGCTGGCCAGGTCGATGGCCGCTAGCGTCGACTCGCCGCTGGCATTCACGCGTTCGGCGAGGGTGATGTTGGAGCCGTCGCTGGCCGGCGCGGTGATGCCCTGGCCGATGTAGTAGACGACGCTGCCCGGCCGCCACAGCTCGTACAGCGTGAATTTGGGATACGTGCCTCTGGTCTGAGACAGGTAGTCCGGGTCGTAGCCAGGTCCGACGTGACCGGTGTCCCCAAAACGCCAGCGGTAGCCGCGCGCCTGCAGGTCCTCCTGGGCGTACTGACCGCGCACGATGAGCCCGTCGAGGCGATGCCCGGGGCCGAGGATGGGCAGGCACTGGTCGATGCCGATAACCCTGACGCCGATGGGCACCGCGCGCGCGCGCCAGTCGAGGCTGAAGTCGTCGTACGTCTTGCGCTGATCCTGCAGGTCGTCGCCTTCCCACAGCTCGAGCACCTCGCCCTCGTCGTCGACGAAGGTAGGCAGGTTTTCCCACGCCGCGGCTCTAGGAAAACACAGCACGGCGGCGCCGCCTTGATTGAAGAGCATGTCCATGAGCGGTCGCCAGAACTTGCCGTTCTGCTGCTCGACCGCGTCGAGACACGCGTTGGCCCACACCTCCAGAGACGAGGCGTTGGTTCTGGCTCGAATCGAGCGGCCCATCGGATCGCGGCGCAGACGCGGGCGTTTGGAGGCCAGCATCTGCACCGCGTGCAGCGGAATGGTCTGCGAATGCGGCAGTTTGACCGCTAAATTACCAGCAGCCAGCGCAAACTCTTCAGGAACAATCGGGTCGAAGCGTTGGGCTAACCAATCGCGCACATCGCGCACTCTATGGCGCGTAGTTTGCCATTCGTTATATGACGACCACCAGCGTGTAGCCAGTTGGGAGGGGCTCGGGACGTCCTCCGGACCCAGCATGTCAGGCGAAAACGGTCAAAAAGGTCAACTCGGAGTTGTCCATCGGACAACTCACGCGCTGCTGCTCGTCGAGGTCGTGCTGCTCGTGCTGCTGGTGGTCGCCGACGAGGCGGGCTGAGCAGCAGCGGCGGCCTGCGCTTTGGCGAACTCGGCGTCGGCCTTTTCGGTGTCGCTGAGTCGGCGCACGAAGAAGCCCTCGCGCACGACGTCCTCGTCGACGCCGTAGCCGGCTTGCTTCAGGTCCTCCTCGTCGTCCTCGGCGAGGTCCGCCTTGGAGACGAACACGCGCGCGCTGGTCTCCAGCTGGTCGACGATGTCCTGGGCTTCCGGACTGAGGCTGGGGGTTGCTGTCCTGGACGTTGAGCTACTACTACTCGGTGCTTGTGCCATGTCCACAACCTAGCACGCCAGATTGACGTAAGAATACGCTTCGGCGTCAACCCAGCAACTGCAGCGGGTTGCCGCCCGGCATCTGACGCAGCCCGCCGCTGGTCCTGCCGACGACCCTGAACGGCACGGGGTTGCTCAGCAAGGTCAGAAAGGCGCGCGTTTTCTGCAGTCGCTCGACGGCCAGGCGCACGCAGTACGCCAGCGCGTCGACGCGGTCGTCGTGCGCCGACCTGGGGAAGCGGCTCAGCTCGACGCTCAGCGCGTGCCACCACGGCGCACTCCGATCGACGCTGATCAGCCCGGCCTTGGCCCGCCCGGCGATGATCAGCGCCCTGGACAACTTGTCCGTGTCGGCCTCGACCGGCTCCATGTGGCACGGCGACCAGTCGACTCTGGCCTGTAGCGCCCTGAGCAGGTCCTGGGTGGCGCCCTGCTTTTCGAAGGCGCGCCGCTCGATGCCGACCAGCATCGGCCGCCATTCCTTTAAATAGGTAGAGAGCTCGACCTCGTGGCGCAATTCGGCGAGGTGCGCGGCGTACACGTCAAGGAGGTGCATGACCGGAAAACGGCCGTCGCGTTCGACGGCCGCAGTGACGCCCACCGTCCAGTCGCTGGCGTCCTTGTCCGAGTAGTTCAGGTCGAAGGCGCAGATGACGTCCATCTGGTTCAGGTCAAGATGTTGCGGCCGATCCAGGAACCACGCCGGATTGAGCAGCATGCCGGCCCGCGGACTGGGCCGCTGGTCGTACTGCGCACTGTAGGCGTACGGACCCAGGTCTACCTTTAACTGTTCGACGGTGTCCTTCGAAAAACGTTGCGGGCTGAGCAGGATGGGGTCGATGTTGGCGGCCGCCTCGGCGCGGCGGTCGTGCAGGTGCTGATCCAACGCGCACGCCTCGAGCTGGCTGGGCCGCGCGTGCAGCGGGTCGTACTCCATGGGCAGTTCGATGTGGTGGATGCGCGCGCCCTCGCGTTCGAGCCAATCGGCGGTCAGGTCCTCCTCGTGCACGCGCTGGCCGACGACCACCCTGACGCCGCCCGGCAGTCGGCGGGAGGGGTACACCTCGCGCCAGATCTGCAGCACGCTGTCGCGTTCGGCGTCACTTTCGGCCTCGTGGACGTTGTGCGGATCGTCGACGACCACGTAGTGGGCGTGCTCGCCGGTCACACCGCCGGCCATGCTCGTCGCCAGGCGCCAGCCGGTGCGGTTGTTGGAGTAGTAGCTCTTGACGTTCTGGTCGCCCGAGAACGACCACGCCTCGCCCCACTGGGCCTGGTACCACTCGCTCTGCATCAGGCGCCGCGTCCTGAGCGCGTCCCTGATCGCCAGCCGCGCGTCGTAGCCGCCAGTCAGCCACCTGGTCCACGGCTGCCAGGTCCACGCCCAGGCCGGCCAGAAGACGCTGGTGCACAGACTCTTGGTGGTACCCGGCGGCACGTTGATCAGCAGATCCGTCAACTGCCCCAGGCTGCACGCCTCGAGGTGGGCGCACAGCAGGTCGAGGTGCCAGCCGACCTGAAAGGGGACCGACGGCTCGAGCAGCGGCCAGGCCTGCTGCACGAAGTGTATTAAAGGTAGAGGCGGCTTAGCCCGCGGATCGGGTCTCCAGATCGTGCTCGTCTTCGACTTCTGGCTCGGCCGGTCGGAGAGCGCTGAGGAGTCGAATAACCCGGTCCCAATGGACTGCATCCAGATGCGCGAGGGCGGCCGCGGATTGCTCGCGTATCCAGTCTTCGTCTGCAGTAAGCCGGGCTCGAGCAGATAGCGCCTCGAGCGTCGCGTGGACCGTGTCATAGACTGCCTGTCCCATCCGTTCGCGCTGGGCGAGCGCGCGCGGCTCTTGCGGCCCGTACTCGCGCCACCACGTCTTGATCGTCGAATGCGGCACGCGCAACTGCTCGGCGACCTGCTGCGTCGAGTTGCCCGTCAGCAGCAGCGCGATGGCGCGCTGCCGCACCGAGTCGGTGTAGCGCCGCCCGCCACGCCGCGGCCGAGCATCGTCGTCCAGGACCTCGGTCGCGGTCGTCACGGTGCGACCATTATCCCTTACCCCGCAAGACACTCGCCGCGACTAGGCCGTATGCGCGAAAGGATGGCAGACTCTAGGCACACGGAGTACACTGGAGGGATGCTCGAACCCGCGTCGGTGGTGCTCGTGTGGGCCGGCTTTTCGATCATGGGCCTGTTAGCCTTGATCGTGTTTCTGTCCAGGGACTGAACCGCCATGACGTACCAGGGCATCTGACCATGCACTACGATTCGTGGTCCGAGACCAGCGATGACAACGCCCGCTTCAGTCGCCACCTGTTCGACTGGCTCGTCGCCCGCGACGTCGACACCCGCCACGCCCGCGGCGTCGTCATGCTCGTCCTGCTCGACCACGGCTTCGACGTCCTCCAGCTCGGACCCCAGGCGTTGTCCGACGACGAGCTCGCCGCTACCGTCGGCGCCATCGCCGATCACCTGCGCCTCGATCGGGCCACCAGGAACTGAAGCCGCCCTCAGCGTCTCGGTCGCGCCCGGCCTCGTCCTCCGCGCATAGCTTCCCCGCTTCCAGAGCGTCTCGCGTTCCACGTACACCCCGTACCTGAGTACAGCGTGTGATACGCGACTCGGCGGAGTCCCGCGTCCAGGAAGAGGACCCCGGTCTGATCTCGCCTACACCACTCTCGTCCAGACGTCTCCCGTTGACGTCCAGCGCAGCGCAGCGAACGCGCCCAGCGTACAACACACCGCCAAACCACGTCTAGACCACGTGTCTGACACGTAGCTGGCTAGAGCGACGCGTAGCTTTGGCCACCGAAACTGCAGACAACAGACGCGTCGCGTTAACCGAGGGGTTTTGGCTTTCGTTTAGAACTAAACGCTGCTGCTCAGCCATCGATGCCTTAAGGACGCGCGCACGCGCGGAGGGCCGGCTCGCCGTGTCTCAACCTGCGCTCAATGTCAAATTAATTGACAGCTTACTGGGCATGCTGCATAGTACTGGCTACCAAACGAAACGACCCGCTGTGGCGCGCCAACGCTGCAGCGGGTCTGACCAGAACGCGAGGACCTATCTCACGCCATGGCTACCGCCACTGTATCCCGCCGTCCCAAATTTGTGCCCAATACCGCCACACTGCTGCTGACCAGCACATCCAAAATGCCATCCAAGTCATGGTCGCTACCGGCGCGTAAGACGTGCCCTTTTTCAGTCCATACGCCGGGCGCTATCTGCGAGTTCTGCTACGCCGACAAAGGCCTGTACACCACTTACCCCAATGTCAAACGCGCGCAACACACGCGCTTCGACTGGGCCCGCGAGTGCATGCGCACCGAGGAGGGTCGAGCTCTGTTCGTCGCTACGATGGTCGCCGCCATTCGGGGCATGCCCTACTTTCGCGTGCACGATTCCGGCGACATGTTCTCACCCATCTACGCGCGTTGCTGGGCCGACATCTGCCGTCAGCTGCCCGACACGAAATTCTGGATTCCCACGCGCTCGCATCGCGCGCTGTTGGCTACGGGCAGCGCCATGGCCGACATCTGGGCCGAAGCTCTCAACATGCTGAGCATCCTGCCCAACGTCACGCTACGGCCCTCGGCCGACAACTTCGGCGATCCTGCGCCCGTGGTCCCGGGTTTCGCAGCCGGTTCTACGGCGTGCGACGAAGGTTTCACCTGCCCTGCGCCACTTCAGAACAACGCGTGCGGCGACTGTCGCATGTGCTGGGACGCGCCTACCGTTCCGATCAGCTATCGGAAGCACTGACCAATTGTTCGTTCGCCCATTCACTTTCCAGAACTGAGGACCTATCTCACATGTACACCCGAGCCAACACCTACCCCGACGCACCCGGCCACTGGACGACGGACGACGGCGAATACGAATTCGTCAAGACTGGCAACACGTGGACCGCGCGCCGGCGCGATTCCAACCGCATCATCGGCAGCGGTCCTACGCTGGCCGCCGTCATGTCGCTCGCCGGCCGTCACTACATGACACCAGTCGGCCAGTGGTCCTACGCCATCGACGGTCTGGCCGCCGACGGCGCGCCGATGCGCTACGGACGCGGTGGCTGGAAGCGCGTCCAGCCACCCCATGATCCGGCACGCTGCGCTCAGTGTGCGGAGGACGAGTACCGAATGAGCGATCCTACCCATCCACCCCGCAACGCACAGTCGTGGGTCCTCAACGCTGAGCACTCCATCCGCACGTGGCTGGACACAAACGATCCGGACATCTTCCCCGACGCGTGGTACATCGCGAGTTGTACGTGCGGCTGGCATGCTGCCAGCCAAAACGCTGGCCTGCGCAATTGGAACGCCGATGGCCACGCAAAAGATGTCACGGGCCGCGCCGTCACGTTGCCCGGCGACAAAGGCCCCTACCTGTGACCGGCACCAACTCTACGGACGCGCGCGACATCGTGCGCGCGCTGCGCTCACACTACGGACTCTCCCAGGCTGCCCTCGCGCAGCTCCTGGACGTCACGCGCGTCACCGTCGCCAACTGGGAGCGTGGCTTTCCCATGTCGCGCGTCACCCGCTACGCGCTGCTCCACCTCGACTATCGCCTCAACGAACAACTCACCCCTACGGACCCACTCGAACATGCCGAAGACTGACCACTCCTCCAGCCCAGACCACCGCCCGGACTTCTGGAAGCCCAACACTTCGTATTCCGCGCCGAAAGGTCAGTTCGACCCCGGCTACGG
>Ga0126369_10000397_pt1 | contig 28498 bp, 33 predicted proteins | sample PanSoiMetaPlot_1_FD_109646 | JGI IMG/M metagenome (GOLD analysis project Ga0126369, IMG submission 109646) | Tropical forest soil microbial communities from Panama - MetaG Plot_1 | ecosystem: Environmental > Terrestrial > Soil > Tropical forest > Bulk soil | place: Panama | collected 2016-02-17
GTGTGCCTTGGGCAGAGGGTGCACAAGGCATGACCGTGGATGAGATCTCCGATCTTGATCAGATGATGCGTCAGTTCCGCATCGGGGACAATGCGGGTGGTGCGCTACCGTTTGGCGCTAAGCTCAATATTGCACGCGGGACAGGAAGTGATGTCGACAAGACCATTAAGCGATACGATGAGAGCATGGCACGTCGTTTTTTGCTTATGGTTGTCAATCTTGCCCAGGGCGGACAGCATGTCGGGAGTTACGCCCTGGGCGAGACTTTTGAAGATTTCTTCATTGTAGGCCAGCGTAACATCGCTCAGTGGTATTGCGATGTGATGACGGAGCACCTCATCGAGGACATCATCGACTGGAACTATGGTGAAGATCAGAACCTGACTCCGAGGATAACGTGGGAGCGCAGTAGTGAGGATAGCCTTGGAACTGAGCAGCTTTCGATGCTCGTTGACAAGGGCATTGTCACGATGGACCAGGAAACGGAGAACTGGGTGCGCTACCGCTACCTCCTTCCAAAGAAGACGGAGCCACGCCCGGAGATTACGATGGGTGGTCCGAAACAGCCATACGAGCAGCGTGCCGAGAAATTGGGTGAAGGTAGCGGGACAGTTCCTGGTGTACAGCCCGTGCCTGCGGCACCTACTGGTCAGGCTCCGGCTCAAGCTGCGGGGGATCTGGGGTCGGGTGCTCCCTCCCTTCAGTCCCCCGCAGATCGTAACCCCTGGTGGCGAAGGATGCTGGGCGTATGAGGCTTCGTACGGTTCAGAATGTGACGATCATGGAGGCTGGGATTGAGTACAGCCTCAGTAATGGTCCCACAACATTCACGCCAGAAGACCTTGCCGATGCTGTCGTAGCAGCGAACGAAGATCCGTCGATCCCGACCCCACGCTTGAAGCTGGGGCATGTTGACCCGCGCTATAACGACAGCTCGGTGTACGACGCAACACCTGCCTTTGGTAAGGCTACCAATCTCCGGCTCTCTGACAATAGCATGGCGGTTGTTGCCGATTTTGTTGGAGTGCCGGGATGGCTCGCCGAGATTCTCCCAACAGCATTTCCTTCTCGAAGCGTTGAAGGATACTGGGGAGTGCAGAGTCAGGCAGGCAAGAACTGGCGGTTTGTACTGACCGCTTGTTCACTCCTCGGTGTTGTCTGGCCGGGGATCACACAGTTGGAGGATCTTCCGATGCTGGGTGAGATGTATGGCGAGGAGATTCCTTCATCTGTGGAGATCGATCCGGAACTCGCCGTGGCATTAGAGACCGGAGGTGATCCGATGAAGCTCTTCGCAAGGAGAGCGTCAGCTTCGGCGAATCTGGACGACATCCGCCGAGCGTTTTACAACGAGTTCGTCCCCTCTCGGCAGGAGGCTAACTGGTGGTGGGTTCGTGCAGTCATGACGGATCCCAATCAGCTGGTTGTCGAGGATGACGAAAGCGGTCAGTTGTTCATGATCGACTTCTCGTCGGATGCGAAAGGCTCTGTTTCATTCGGGGAGCCGAGCACCGTTCGCATCGAGTACGTCCCGGATGATCGGGAAGCGCAGAGAGAAGCGGCTGATCATCTGGCAGCGGCGCTGGCTGTGGGCAGAGAAGTCATGGCCAGCTGGTCAACTCGGGCGGAGTCTCGCCCGACAACAGGAGGTGCCATGGATCCAAAGATGGTCCGCGAGGCACTGGGCCTGCCCGAGGAAGCATCCGACGAGCAGGTTCATCAGGCGCTCCTGGTCAAGGCTGGTGTTACGGAGGAACCTGAGCCGACATCAGAGCCGGAGCCGGAGCCTACTCCAGAACCGGCGCCAGAACCAGCACCGGAGCCGGAACCGGAGCCTGTAACACCAGAAGCACGGGTGCCGATTGCTGCCAGCAATCTACCGCCCGGTACAGTTCTTGTCGACGAGACTGCATGGAAAAATATGCAGGCTGGCCTGTCGCGTATCAACGGCATCGTCGCTGAGAACGACAAGTCCAAGCGTGAGGGTCTTGTCGCGGCCGCAATCGCGGACGGTCGCATTCCGCCTGCGCGCAAGGATCACTGGCTCAGCTATCTCGAGAAGGATATGAAGGGTGGCGAAGAGGTTCTTGCTAGCCTCACCCCCAACATCATCCCTCTCGAGGAGCGTGGCCATGGTAGCACTCCCGACGACACAGATCTGCAAAAGATCGAGTCCGCCACTGTCGCCGGGTGGTCAGAGCAGCTGTTCTCAGAAGTTCGTAACCGCAAGAACCTAGAGCGGGCGCAGGCTTCCGGAGCAGCAGTCCCTCGAAATCGCATCCAGGCGGATGCGTCGTACCGGAGGTAGACAGAGATGCCTGCCAACGAGTGCATTCCATACTACGAAGGTCCGTACACACAGACCCTTACCGTTCATTGCGGGTACGCAGTCACCGGCAAGACGTTCGTGGGTCCGCTAACGGGCTACCAGGGCCAGGGTCCGGCACTGGCGGCAGATCCTCTGCCCGCCGGTGACACCGGCAACTTACAGGCTCCGGCTGCTCCTACGGCCGGTGGTCTGGCAAGTGGTGTCGCATCCTGGGACGTTGGCTCTGGTGGTAAGGCGACAATCATTCGTGGGGCCGGTACCATGCTGCCGGTTACCGCTGGTGCTGCCGTCACCGTCGGAGCAGAGCTTCAGGTCGACACGTCGGGACGCGTCGTTCCGTTCTCAACTGGCCGCAGGGTAGGTGTTGCGCACAGCGCTGCGGGCGCTGCTGGGACGGACGTCGTCGTCGAACTCTATGGCTCGTCGCAGCCGTAAGACCGGAGAGAGGAGGAAAGATAACATGAAGGAAACTGTGCTTCAGCTCGACCATGGTCGTCGGGTCGATTACTGTCCCGACACCCTGGACACGCTCATTCGAGCAGGACAGGCGGATCCAGAATTCCTGCGTTCTGGCCGCTTTGTCGCGGCTCGGTTTGAGCCCACGGGTTCACCTCCGGTCGCGGCTGCACCGTACCCTGGTGCCGTCGTCAACCCGCTCGGTCCACCGACGATCTCTACGACGACGTTCACAATCGATATCGCGCTTCAGAATCCGACTCGGGTTTTGACGCCGATGGTGCTTGATCTGACGGCGCAACGGTTCTTTGCTGATCGTGCGTTCACGTCGGCTGGCGGAGTCACCGGTGGAGCTGTCATCTACGACGTTGTGGTTCAGCCTGATTTCTATGCTGACCGCGACATCCAGCGCGTTGAGCCGGGTTCGGAATTCCCGGAGATCTCCTTCAGCCGCCGGGCACCGGCAGCTGCGGTGGTCGAGAAGTGGGGCGGCAAGTTCCGCTTCACGGACGAGGCGCGTGACCGCAACCTGGTGACAGAGTTCACCAAGGCGATGCGTCAGCTGAGCAACACCATCGTTCGCAAGATCAACCAAAGAGGCATGCAGATCCTGGAAGCCTTCATCACGGCAAACTCGCGTACGTTTACGGGTGTGTCGTGGGGGAGCGTCAACACGACGTACGCTGCGGGATCAAACTGGCCACTCTTCCCGGCTCGAGACTTCGCCAAGGCGGATCTCATCGCTGAGCAGGACGAGATGGACATGGACTACAATCTGTGGGTCCTCAATCCGAATGAGATGTTCAATCTCGAGGGGATCTACGGTGACAAGCTGGGCGCTCTACTCGATTCGTATGACATCGACATCTTCGTGACCAACCGCTGTACGGCAGGCGTTGCCTACGCGCTCGCGGAAGGTCAAGTTGGTGAGATGCGTGTCGAGAAGCCGCTCTCAACGGAGACGTGGCGTGATCCGAACGGGAAGGAGCAGACATGGATTCAGTCGTCTGTTCGCCCGCTCATGTTCGCGAACAACGCCTTCGCCGTTCTCAAGGCAACGGGACTGACGTAGGGGGTGATGTAGATGCCAGAGGTCATCGTCAAACACCGCCTCATCACATGGTTCCGAAATGAGCCGTCTGCAGTCAATCCCGACGAGACTGTTCGTCTTGAGAAGATCAACACCATCGGTGAGAAGGTGGACATTGACGACGAGCCTTCGTACAATCGTCTCGTAGAGCTCGATGCTGTCTACACCGATGAGACGGTTCAGGAAATCGAAGACGAAACCTTCAAGGGAGAAGGCGCGGCGGCGGTCTATGCGGCGCGCGGGGTGACAGCGTCCCCTCCTCCCTTGATTGAGGCAGCTGAGGGTGAGGGGCGGCAGGTAGACAACCTCAGTACCGAGGAACTCGCTGAATACATCACGGCGAACAGCCTCACCGTGGACGAGACCGTAGCGTTGGCTGGTGACGATGCCGACAGCATCAATCGTGTTCTCGATGCGGAAAACCTCGCAACCGATAACGATCCTCGCAAGGGTGTCGAGAAGGCACTCGAAGCGAAGCTCGCTGCCGCCGGGTAGGAAGGGGTAGAAGGTGCCGACAACGGATTACACGCCAACTGTCTCGCAGGTTGCGTCGCATATTTTGTCGCGAACTGTAAATCAGTACGGGATCCGTTTAGGCACCTTCACCGCCGACACAACTCCTACTGATACAGAAGTTGATGCAGTCATCGCCATAACGATGCCTGAGATCGCTGACGTCATCGGTGACGACATCCCTCAGTTTCTTTGGGATGACGCCGAAGCCGTAGCCTCGATCCGAGTAGCCATGCAGGTTGAGATCTCGTTCTTCTCTGAGCAGGTATCAGCAGACCGTAGTGCATATCCGTTGCTGAAGGAGAAATACGAGACGGCAATCGAAAACTTGGTGAAACAGGTAACGGCTGCCGATGAGGGTAGTACTGGTGCTGTTGTCTCGGGAACGACCGGAACGGCTTCATGGTCGTTTCCGCCGTCCGATGATTGGATGACGAGGGTGATGTGAACTATACACTCGAAGCTTTCGGGATCAAGGAATCAATCACCCGCTTTGAACGGATGGGTGTAGCCTCCGTTGCGGCAGAGCCCGCCATGGAGGCGATCCTTAAGCGTCTCATGCAGATCATCGGGCAGACATTCGAAAGTGAAGGTCGTCGTGGCGGTGGTTCCTGGAGACAAGATACCGAGGAATGGTTGTTGCGCAAGCAACGTCTCGGTCTTGATCTTCGGATTGGACATGCAACGCTTGCTTTGAGAAAATCTGTCAGTGTGTGGGGTGCTGATGGTCAGATTCGTGAAGTTGGTCCACAGCATGCCAAGCTAGGGTCTGATCTGCCGTACGCCGAAACACAACAGCGGCACCGTCCGTTCATCAAGCTGACAAAGAGTGACAAGGTTGAGATGCGTAACATCGTTCGAACTTGGCTCATTAATGCTTGGAGGACAGCAGTTTGAGCATCTTTGATCAGATCAAGATCGCGGATGATCTTGAGCAAGCTGTGCTTAAGACTCTACAAGACTGGTTCCCTGTCTACATTCGCGAGGTTGAACTGCAGTCACCGGCTGTGCCGGATCCGCGAAACATCCCGGTTGATACACTTCCACTGCCGCGCTCCTTCTTCACGGCGGATCAGGTAGATCGGGAAGCGAGGAACCAGCTGCCTAGCATCGTTGTGATCAGCCCTGGTCTTAGTTCCAGAACTGATCCGAAACAGAATGGGGGAGGAACCTTCATGGTTCCTTTCAGCATTGCCGTTGGCGTCTTCGTCAGCGCAGACTCGCGCGTGCATACGTTAAGGCTCGTACGCCTGTATACCGCGATCGTACGCTCAATCATGATTCAGAAGCAGTCTTTCGGCGGCTTCGCTTCGGGTGCTTACTGGCTTGATGAGAGTTACGATGATCGCTTCTCCTTCACTGACGACATGACGATCAGCGCAGGACAAGTGGTCTTTGAGGTCTGGGTTGATAATGTCGTCACCCGCTTTGCTGGCCCAGTTACCCCACCGGATCCTGCCACCCAGCCCGGAAGTGACTGGGGTCAGGCCGAGACTGTCATCCCGACGGTTGATCTGAAGGAGTGACGCGAATGGCACGATATAAGCACGTCGGGTTACATCCCGAGGAACTCGTCGGAGGCGTGATGATTGGTCCCGGCGAGGAAGTTGACCTCAGTAGTGAACAGGAGGGCGAAAATAAGTGGCTCATTGATGAGGGTGTTCTGATGCCCCTCGAGGAGTCGAAGTCAAGCAAGACAAAGAAGGAGGAGTCGTAAATGGCTGCTTTGCGACCCGGAACACAGGTGGTCGTAAAGAGCGCTCCGAGCCCAAGGGGAGCACCCATCGATACCGGCGTCTGGTTCATTGCCGGTCTATCTGATGCCGGCCCGACTGGTACTCCGATCGTCATCAACAACACTGGTGATGCCGACACCAAGCTGGGAGGGCGAGTAACCTACTCGTCTCTCTGGGACGCTCTTGACTGCTTCTTCCGGGAAGGCGGTAACACCGCGATGGTCAGCCGTGTTGTTGGACCGGCTGCTGTCAAGGCAAGCACTACTCTGCCCGACGCCGGGGCAGCGGTTTCGCTCAATGTCACCGCTCTTGGTCCCGGTGCTTACTACAACAACATTAAGGTCGCTGTTCTTGCCGGTCTTGCATCTGGCTACCGCATTCAGATCCTTGATGCGAACAACAATCAGCTCGAGATCACTGCCGATCTGATTACGCAGCAGGATGCGGTGACTTGGTCGCAGTACTCTGGTTACGTTCGGATCACACTTGGGGCTTCGTCGAACGTTCCTGCTGTGGCGGCAGCGAAGAACCTAACGGGTGGAGCTGACGACCGTAACAACATCGTGGATGCGCAGTGGGCAACTGCGCTGGCCGTGTTTACCAAGGACATCGGCTCTGGTCAGGTCTCTGCTCCGGGAGCAACAACTGCTGCTCGTCACGCTCAGCTGATTTCGCATGCAGCTGCCAACAACCGCATTGCGATTCTGGACCTGCCGGATAGCAGTTCTTCCTCTACCCTCCTGTCGGCAGTACAGGCAGATGGGTTCAGCCGGTACAGTGCGGCGTTCGCACCATGGCTCGTTGTTCCGGGTGTAGTTACGGGAACAACTCGTGTCGTTCCTCCCAGTCCGTTCGTCGCCGCTCGGATTTCTGCGACCGATGCTACTTACGGGTCTGGTACTCCGGCGGCTGGTGTCAAGGGTTCTCTCTCTTTCCCAACAGCGTTGAGTCAGCCCGGCTGGGATGCGACGACAAGAGATCAGATGAATACTGGCCGGGTCAACGTGATCCGTCAGTTCGGTGATGGCGCCCGGATCTACGGCTGGCGCTCGATGGCAGACCCGACGAATGATCCAGACTGGGTCAATCTTGGAGTACCGCGTGTCATCATGTCGATCGTGGCTGATGCCCTCCTCATCTCGGAGGTGTATGTCTTCTCTGTCCTGGATGGGCAGGGGCATACGATCGCCGCATTCGGCGGGGCACTCAACGGAGAGCTCCTCACGTACTACCGGCAGGGTCTCATTTACGGAGCATCGGCTTCCGATGCGTTTTACGTGGATGTTGGTCCTGGCGTCAATACGCCTGCTTCACTGGCAAACAACGAACTCAAGGCTCACATTTCGGTACGCTGCTCACCGGATGCCGAGCTTGTTACCGTCGAGATCGTGAACGTGCCGATCACGGGGGAGGTGTCATAAATGGCAGATGAGGTACACCCCACCCGTCAAGATACCTGGCTGATCAAGGTTCAGGTTCAGCACCCTACAACCGGGAACTGGATCGATTACGGAACCTGGGACAAGATGACTGGCGGGGCCAAGCAGGCACAGGCAACTGTGTATCACCCCGGCGGCATGAAGGATCCGATCTCTCTCGGAGGCAAGCCTTCGACAACAAATGTCGTGGTATCGCGTTTGGCGAGGGTCTACCAAGACATGCAGAACATCAGCCAGTTGCTCGATGCGGTGGGTAGTTCCGGGATGAAGGTCACGCGTGTCCCGCTGGACTTTGAGGGCAACACGTTTGACGACATTCCGATCATGACGTACACTGGTAAGCTCGATCGTGTGTCGGTTCCGGATATCGATTCGGAAGGCAATGCCGCAACGCTGCTCGAGCTTGAGATGGTCGTCGAGGGTTACCCGACAGCATAGCATGACTGTACTGGGAGGGAGCACACAAGTGGACACAAACGAGAAAGAGATCATCCCGACTCCTGTCGAGGAGGCTCTTGCCGACAAGGAACCAGATAGCCTGCTGGAGCAGCTGGCGGCGAAGCGTCGAGACATCTCGGAGACGCGGGAAGTTGATATCCCCGTTCCTGGGTACGATACTGAGCCGCCGCTGCTCCTGATCAGGTACAAGCTTTTGGATGGTCATGAGCTTACTCAGATCGGAATTAGGATCCGGCGGCAGCAAACAGGAGATCGTTGGGCGCGTGCACTCAATGCCGCGCTCGATACGTTCATCGCTGCTTGCATCGGGATCTACGTTGATCTGGGAGATGGGGATGTTCAGCCGCTCACCTACAAGGGTGAGCCTATTCTCGGTTTCACTTCAGAACTTGCCGAAGCTCTTCAGTTCAGGGATGATCTGCCCGAACGTGCTTCAGCGCGTCATATCGTCATGGGCTTGTTTGCCAACAACGATGTGGCGGTCACGCAGCATTCTTTCATTTTGAACCGCTGGTTCCAGAACACTTCGCTTGACATCAATCAAGAGATGTTACTGGAGGGAAACCTCTAGGGCACGACGAGATCGCCGCTGCCGCTTTCATCGCACTCATGCTAGGATACGGAGCCGCTCAAAAATTCCTACGCTCAACCAGTATAGATGAGCGGAGCGAGATACAGGCACTGGCGCTAGCGGCTCGTGAGATTCAACGTGAGCTTGATCTCGAGCGTGCCAATCAGATTGCAAACCAGGTCGGGAAACTCTTTGGATAATGTCTGCCTCGCAGGAAGTCATTATCCTCGCCCGGTTAGCCGGGACACGGCAATTTCTCGCTGATAATCAGAAGCTGATTGTGTCCCAGGGTGAGCTCGCCCTGAGCACGGAGACTGTTGGCCGTGCCATGAGTCATACTACGCAACGAACATGGCTCATGAACCAGGCGTTGTTCACGTTGCGCCGCTATGTGTACTACGGAACGCTGGCTCTGACGGGTCTTGCCGCCGCCGCGTTGAAGATGGGCTTCGACTTCAACAACGCGATGCAGACCGCTACCGTTGCTCTTCGGCCATTCTTCAATACCACAGAAGATCTCAATGCTGCGTTGAATCGTCTGTGGATCATCGCAAAGTACACTCCGTTCCAGATCAAAGACATGACGCTGGCGTTCCGAGCGTTGTTCCCATCCTTCCAAGCATTGGGTATCTCGTCTGATCAGACGATTGATACCATCCAAGCTCTCATTGATGCCCTCTCGGTTGCGGGCAAGGTATCCGGGCCTGCTCTCAACCGTGTGACCGTTGCCCTTCAGCACATGGCGTTCCAAGGACGGTTGACCGGGCTGTCTGTGAATCAGTTAGCACGCGACGGCATTCCGATATTCGCGATCCTTCGCAAGGAACTTGGCTTAACTGCCGATCAGATGCACCATGTCGGGCAGCTTGGTATTCCTGCGGGTGTTGCAATTCAGGCGATCATTCACTACATGCGAACTACACCCGGATATGCCGACGCTGCGATGCGGCAGTCACGCATGACGTTGACCGGTCTCTTCTCGACCTTCAAGGATAACATCTCGCGCATGTTCGGGATGTTAGAGAATGACGCCTTTGGTAGACTACAGGGTCGAGTCAATGCCCTAGACAACTGGTTCAACGATTTCTTTAATCGCTTCAATGGTCGGTCGGTTAGCTTGCGGCAGGTTTTGGTCTTTACCTTTGGATCGGGGGCTGGTAAGATCTGGGATCAGTTAGCGGCCGACCTTAAGTTGATCTCGAGCATCCTTCAGCAGATCGTCATAGATGTAGCGAAATCAAAGATCGTCTGGGTAACACTTTATGCGGCTCTGCTACTCTTGCACCCTATCCTTTGGACGATCAACCAGTTACTACAGCACTTCGGATGGTTGCTGTACATCATCATCCCTCTGATCATCACCTGGAAGACGGTCACGATCGCAGCGATGATCGCCGAGAGGAATAAGGCATTCTGGGATGCTGTTGCTACTAAGCGTCTCGGAGAGATGACGCTGATGCAGTTCCTCGCAAACAGGGCTTTGCTGCTGTACTACTTCACGCTTGGTCGTGTAACCCTAGCCATGAAAGCTCTTCCGGGCCTTTGGGCAGTCCTCACGACAGGTATGGCGAGAAATGAAGCGGGTCAGTTTCGTGTCATGACGACAGCAGAGAAGCTTGTCTTGCGCTTGCGTTTGACCGGTCTAGCGGCAGCAAGATTGGCTGTTACTCTCTATACGTTGCTTGTCCCAGCGTTCATACGCGAAGCCATTGCAGCAACCGCTGCTTGGATTGCTACTCTCGGACCGATCGCTTGGATTGTTGCCGGCATCATCGCAATCACCGTTGCGTTGACTGTACTCTACTTCAAGTGGAAAGCATTCCACGATCTTGTGAACGAGACAGTGCAATTCTTGTATGATCACCCTCTCGTTGCATGGTTCATCCCGGTGATCGGACCCCTGATCACAATCGTAGCCTTGCTTGTAAAGGCAGCTCACTACTGGCATCGAATTGCCGGATTCTTCGGAAGGGTTGGAGGTTTTCTAGGTGGGGTTGTTGGACTCCAAGAGGGTGGGACGCTGCGGCACCCAGGTTGGACCATGGTCGGTGAGCGCGGGCCGGAACTCCTGCTGCTTCCAGGTGGCTCAAGTGTGGTGCCGCTTCCCACCACTACTCGTAATGCGAATCGATTCTTCGGACCTCAGGCTGCCCATGAAACTGGAGCGCCTAGACAAGTCTTCCGTGCTGGACAGAACTATGGACAGGATTGGGGAGCAGACCGTCCGCTCGTCATCCAATTGATGCTAGGTCGTAAGGTGCTTGAAGAGGTTGTAGTTGAGAAGATGACCGCGAGGCAGGCTAGAAGCTGATGCCGATCGACTATGATCTCTACAAGGTGACGTTTCATGCCCAAGGAATTGCAGCTGTGAGTGCATTCTTGGATGAGACGCCTGTTCAGGTTTCGGGTGGTTATGGCGGCTGGACGGTTACTTCTCGGCAACGTCGTACAGGCCTGACGCTGTGGATGGGGAAGGATCCGATTCGGATGACAGTTCCGATCATCTTCGATGGGTACGCTGGCCTTGATGGACAAGAGGTTGGAATTAGCAGGCTTAGTCGTATGGCGCTACCGCCTACTGGCGGTGGGGAGCCTCCAGTCATTACCGTCAGCGGCTATGGTTTGCCGAAGCCTGGTCCAAAGGACTGGGTCATCGAAAATCTGCAGTGGGGTACAAATGTCATCTGGGACAACGATAGTGGCGGGAGCTTGGTTCGTTTGCGGCAGGATTGTGTAGTCAATCTCATGCAATATGTCGCGAGCGATCGTGCCGCATTCTCGCGTCTTTCACCCGGTAAGGCCGGTGGCTCAAAGGCGAAACCGGGAAGTAAGGGCTTTCAGAAGCCGTATAGGGTTAAGGCTGGTGATACCCTACAAAAGATCGCCAATAAAGTGTACAAGAATCCAAAGCCAGATGACTGGAGGCTGATCAAGAAGGTGAACAACATCAGCGATCCGCGTCATCTTAAGGTAGGTAAGCTACTCAAGATTCCAAAGAAATGACCGTCACCAAGAAAAAGGTAAATACTCCGACTGCGCGCGAGAAGCTACGGCCGAGTGTTCTGCGTGAGACACAGCTAGAGCTCATGGGTGAGGATGTTGATCTCACTAAGCTCTATCTGAAGCTGAATCACAAGGCGGTAGGATTCAATATCGTTGAAGCGGTGACAGATGTGAACATTCACCGTACGATTGAAGGAGCGAGTACGGTTGACGTTACGGTAGAGGATCGTGACCGGACGTTGCTCAACTCCGGGCTTCTGAGCTCTCGTAACGATATTGAGATCGATGGGCTATACTTCAGGCTTGTGTCGGTACGGAAGGATGGTCCGGAGCTTACACTCTCGTTTGAAGATCGTGAGGTCTCTCTTCTTCGGCTATACAACAAGCCCATCAAGCAATCTCTTAAAACTGCCCGAACACGAGTCACACGCGCCGAATTCGTGCTGCGCATGATCAAGGAAGTCAAAGAGACCAAGATCCGGTACGTCATCCCTGAGCTACACAAACAGCAGCCGATCGATAGTGGTACCAAGCAGCCACCCACGCAGTTCAATCAGAACCAGAGGGGCTTCGGTATCCCTAAGTGGTCTAATGTGACCGTCAAGGGCGAGAGGATGAAGGAGTTCCAGCGTAAGAACGCTAATGATGTTCTGAACGCCGGTATCCCACGGGTTCGGAAGATGCTCGTCTGCGCTATCATGTGCGCCATCCAAGAGAGCAGTATCACAAATCTTGGACAACCAAAGTTCGGTGCTTACAACTATTTGAGCGCATTACCGGAAAGAAATCCCGTGGGTGTTTTCCAGCAAATCAAATACTATGGCTGGCCTGCCACTCGGGATGTCACAACAGATGCCACCGCCTTCTACGACAAGTTGGGTAAGATCTTTGCACAGTGGCCTAACATGTCGTACTCAGATGCGGTTGAGAGTGTTCAGCATTCTGGTGACGCTAGCAAATATGCTCAGTGGCGAATTGAGGCAGAGCGTATCGTCACGGCGTATGGCTATCCTCCTTACGGTAAGAGTGCTCCAGCAAACTCCCAGTGGCAAGCAAATGTCGGCACCACAGTGTATGAGTTCTACCGGGGACTCCCACCCACCAGCAAGATCAACAAGCAGAAGTACGATGGTCGCTGGGGACCAGAAAACAGCTGGGATTGCATGTATAGGCTAGCAAATGAGGTGCAGTGGCGTAGGTTTTTCGTAAGTGGGGTCTTCTACTTCATCTCTGAGGATGATCTCTTCAAATCTCAGCCGATCGCTACTATCGATGAGGACTCGGATGGGATAGATGCCATCGATGGTGACTATGACGAGGGCAAGAAAACGGCTACACTCACGGTCAAGTGCCAGATGGGGCGTTGGGCCGCTCCGCCGGGTAGCGTCATCCAAATTCGAAACATGGGACCATGGAATGGACGTTGGCTCGTGAATGATGTAGAGCGCTCGGCCTTTGATCCTAATGGTACGATCACCCTCAAGAAGCCGCTGCCGCGCTTGCCAGAACCTTCGGCAAGCAACCTCATCAAGGATACGCAGAACCAGGGAACATGGCACCTTGCGCCACAGCCGCCAAAGAAGGACAAACAGTACGAGGTGGCATCCGGTATCGTACAGCCTGTGCCGGCCGGATTCAACAACAAGCTTGTGCAGGGAATTCACAGTACCGTCGGTCTCTCGGGACAGAGTTTCAGCTATTTTACGGGAACGTGGCCCTCCAACGATGCGGCAGACTTTGGTGCTTCTGCCGGAGCGCCGGTGATCGCTCCCGAGAGCGGGAAGATCGTACATCTTTCCGGACATCAGCCTTCTGCTGGCCCAACCTCAGCGCTGTTAGGTGCACATGGCCCCTTCGGGTTGAGCATCTACTTACTCGGTAACTCGGGTGCCTACTACTTTTTGACGCATCTTGGCTCTAGGAATGTTAAGATCGGCGAGAACGTCCTTGGCGGGCAGCAGATAGGGACTGTTGGCGATTATGCCAAGTTTGGTGGAGTCAACCACTGCCACTGCGGTGTATTCCCTCCGAAGTCAGGGCATCCGAACATCAAGGATCTCATGGCCGCACTTCTGGCACAAGGATCTAGTGTGACGGTATGACAGACTTTCGTGATCTCATTCCTGAGCCTGAGATTCAGTCTCCGATCTGGTTCGGTTACATCGCCGAAAATGCCCCTGATCATGTCACACCAGTTCCCGTTATCATCCCAGATTTTGATGAGCACTTACAATGGGGTCCATGCCCTTGGCAGGCTCGTGATGGTCAGCTGCCAAGCCAAGGTGATGCTTGTATTCTTGCGTTTGACAATCGGCGCGAGCTCTGGGTTGCTGCCTGGTGGCCAGTAACATATACCGGCGGCAGTGGTGGCGGCCCACAAACTGGATTTTGGCGATGGGATACTTCGACCTCGGGCGCAGTAGCCTCGGGTAAATTCGGGCTGAACGCTTCCACGTGGGCGACAACAACGCAGCTGCGCATCTCGGAGCTGACTGATCCTGGTACCGATGTATCTGCCGGATTGGATACGGTTGGCGCGGGTGATTCGATCTACGTTCAGCAGCAGGACGACTCGACCCGTTGGGCTAGGTACCAGGCTACAGGTGCGACGACCGATCTCGGTACCTATCGCACAATTCCAGTCACATACCAGGATTCGGGTGCTATGCCGGCCAGCAATAATGTCCCGATAACTGTTCAGTTCGGGATTGGTGGTGGCGGCGGTACTGTTCCTGACGCGACATCAACTGTTAAGGGGATCTTACAGCTGGCTGGGGATCTGAGTGGAACGGCTGCCAGTCCACAGATCGCTGCAGGTGTGATCGTAGACGGTGATGTAGCTGCTGCAAATAAGGATGGCACAGCTGCTACTCCATCGCTGCGTACTCTCGGGACAGGCGCCCAACAAGCTACGGCAGGCAATGACTCCAGGCTGTCGGACGCGCGTACGCCAACTGCTCACCACACGACACATGAACCTGGCGGTTCCGATGCTATGGCCGTGGATGCTGTAGCTGCGACGGGATCTCTTCGGACTCTAGGTACTGGCTCACAGCAAGCGGCTGCGGGGAATGATTCTCGGTTTACGAACGCTCGTCCGCCGACAGCGCACGCAACAACGCATCAGCCGGGAGGATCTGATCCAATGGCGGTTGATGCTGTCGCCGCTACTGGCTCGTTGCGCACGCTTGGTACAGGTGCCACGCAAGCTGCTGCGGGGAATACAGGTTTGCCTACAGGCGGCACGACCGGTCAAGTACTGACTAAGATCGACGGCACCAACTATAACACAACCTGGTCCGATACAAATGTTACGACAGCAGTGATTCTTGCCCCGGCTACTGATACGCGCAATCGAATTAGTCGTACCGCAGGTGGCTACGGTCTTTCAATCCAGGTCACGGCTGATGCGGCAGATCGATTGCGACTCAAGTCGGACGGGACAATTGAGTGGGGCGACGGCACTACTACGCCTGACACAAATCTATACCGCAAGGCCGCTGACACGCTCGCGTCAGACGACAACTTCAACCAGTACAACACGAGCGGCGACGCGAACCCGGCGATCGCGCTCGATAAGGCAGCTGGTGGAGCTGCGAAGCCGGGGTTCAGGTTGGGAGCCGGTGGTGCGACAGCGACAGACGCGAGCGTCTGGCGGCAGGCAGCAGCGAACATCTACACGAACGCTGCCTGGCGCTTCACTACCGGGAGCATCGCGCTCAATGATTCGACAGCTGTGGTTACAATCGTTGTGTCTGGCGCGGGAGCCGGTGTGGCGTTCTCAAAAGGCATCACGGTGCCAACTGGTCAGTACGTTGGTGCGGCCGGAGCGGGTGGTTTGCAGTTTGGTACGGATGTAGGCATGGGTCGTACTGCTGCCGATACGTTAGAGATGGCGGCCGGGGATACTTTCAAAGCATCCGCAGCTGGGATTGCATTTTCGGATGCCACCGTGCAGACAACGGCCGCACCGCACTACTATTCTTCGGCGACGCATGCGGCCGGGACAACGATCACAATTGCGCAAACGACGCACGGTTGTCGCGCGTCACGCGGCTTACTCGTTCAAGCTCAGGATGAGGCCACTGGTGCAATCGAACTGCCCGATATCGTTGTGGCCGCCAATGGCGACATCACCGTCACCTATGCTGCGTCGGTGTCTGCCAATTCGAAACGGGTTACGGTGATCGGCTGATGCCAGATGTGCCCGGCACGCTCAAGCCGCCACGCCTCGCCAGCGCCCCGGCCAGCCCGGCCGCCGGGCAGCTCTACTACGACACGGGTACAAACACGCTGTACTGGTGGAACGGCACCTCCTGGGTGTCCTCCGCCGGTGCGGGCGCGCCGCCCGATGCGACCACGAGTTCAAAGGGCATCGTTCAACTCGCGGGTGATTTGGCAGGAACAGCGGCTTCACCGCAGATCGCAACCGGAGCGATCGTTGACACGGATGTTGCTGCGGCGAATAAGGATGGTGCGGCGGCGACTCCGTCCATGCGCACGCTCGGTTCTGGGGCGCAACAGGCGCTGGCCGGCAACAAGGGCGTGCAGTTGATCTCGACCATCGGCCCGCTCGGCGCCGCCGCCTCCTCGATCGATTTCACTAGCATACCGCAGACATTCACGCACTTGCAAGTCGTTGGGCACGTCACCTTTCAGGGGGCGGCCGTGTCCGAGGTCGGCGTGCGGCTCAACAACGACTCGGGTGCGAACTACGAGTACGGCGGCATGGTCGTCGCATCTGCTGGTGCCCCGGCCAACTTCTACGCGGTCAACACGACCCGCTGGCGTGTCGCCGAGGCGGGCAACTCGGGCGGCGAGTTCTGCGCCTTCACATTCGTGCTGCCGATCTACACGCTCGGCTACCGCAAGCACTACCATTCCACCTTCGGTGGCTACGACGGCAACGGCAACATGGTCGGGACGGCGGGCGGACGCTACTATGCCACCGTCGCAGCGGTCACACGCCTGTTCTTCTTCGCGACCAACGGCGCCAACTTCGATCTCGGCTCGATGATGAGCCTGTACGGGATGCCATGACTGACATTCCACACTTTGATATGCCTTTCCGATTTACTGGTACACATCCTGCCGTCGTAGAGCAGGATGAGTATGAAGATGTACAGAATTGTGTGGAGTGTTTTCTGCGGACGATGGTCGGTGAGCGGATAGAGCTGCCTGACTTCGGTAGAGAAGATTGGACATTTGAGATACAGCCGATTGATCTTGCCGGGGTCATGCAGAGCATCGCTATCCAGGAACCAAGAGCTATCACTGCCTTCGAGCAGGAACCCGATTATCTTGATCCACTCATAGCAAAGATTACCGTCCATCTTGATCAGGTGCAGGAGGTGACCTAGTGGCCGATACGTACATTACACTTCCAATTGAGACCGATCCGGAAGATGTACTGAATGACACATATGAGATGATGGCAAATCTCATTTCGGGCTGGCAGCCTTCGAATGGAAACCTAGATGTATGGATCTTGCAGGCCATCGCCTCCATCGCGAGTGAGTCACGTGACGTAACCAGTGAGGTCTCAAAGTCAATCTTCCGCTATTTCGGTGATAGCCTGGTCGGTGTACCGCCTATTGATGCTGCGCCCGCGTATGGAACTACAACCTGGACGTTGGTTGACAATCTCGGGCATACAATTCCGGCAGGTACGCAAGTTACGATGGCGGACAACACCGGAACAAACTATGCATTTGAGACGACACAAGATGTAATCGTCTATGCGGGGAGTACGGCTACCGCAGCTGGTGCGGTGCAGATTGTGGCAGCAGATGAAGAGTACGGTGCTTCTGCGAATGGGCTTACTAATCCGGTCTCACTTCTAGATCCTCTTGCCTTTGTTTCAAGTATCAGCATTACTGCTCCGACGAGTGGCGGGCAGGATGCCGAGAGCGATGATGACTATCTGGACCGCTTGGCTGCGACATTTGAGTTACTCGCGCCGCGTCCGATTCTTCCGAATGACTTTGCCGTCCTCGCTCGTGAGATCCCTGGTGCGTGGCGTGCTACAGCGATTGATCTCTACAGCCCCGGTCCGCCCATCACAACAAATGTTCCGCGTTGTGTAACCGTGATAGCTATTGATCAGTCTGGTAACGCAGTCTCTTCTGCAATTAAGACGGCCATTGACAACGATCTCCAAGCTCGGCGTGAGGTCAACTTCCTGGTATACGAGGCAGATGCCACACAGGTGTTGATTAACGTCACGTTTACTGCCGTCGCACTTGCGGGATTCGACAAGCCTACACTTCTGAGTTCGATCAATTCTGCTCTACAGAGTTATCTTGATCCTTCTACATGGGGATCAACCGAGGATGATCCGCGTGCGTGGCGGTTGATCACGATCGTACGCTATCTCGAGATCGCGCAGGTGATCAATGACGTACAGGGAGTAGACTACATTTCAGCCCTGACGATTGGAATTCAGGGCAGTGCGATGGGAACGGTAGATCTCAACATGACAGGGACTGCGCCGCTGCCGAAAGCCAACACGCTTACAGGAACCGTGAACTAGTGGCCAAACCAACCCTAGAGAGTTTTGCGCAGGCGCTGTATGATTCGATGTTGCCCATGCAATACGATGAGGTGAATCAGGACTACGCACTGGCAAAATTCATGGCCGGGATCGGGGCAGGATTCCAACAAAATGAGGACTATGGTCGCGCCCAGGGTGACATACCTGGCTGGGCTAGTCTCATGGATCCAGATCTCTGTCCTCCAGAGGCACTAGGGTGGCTGGCTCAATTTGTGGGGGTCACGCTTCAGCCCGGTCTTTCTGACTCTGCTCAGCGTGCTTGGGTCAAATCAACGGATGGCTGGTTCCGTGGGACCCGTAATGCGATCATCTCTGCCGCACAGCACACGCTGACTGGACAGCAGCGGGTTGTCTTCCGTGAGCGAGATGGTGCCGCACACGGAATCTCTGCCTCGCCTGATTACGCCTATGTCCTGACGATATGGACATACTTGAGTGAAACACCCGATCCCACGGCGACGCAGAATGCAATTCTTGCTCAGAAGCCTGCAGGGATTGTCCTTTTCTACAACGCTTCTGCGTATCAGGATTACACAAATGTCAGGACATCAAATGCGACCTATGCGGTTGTGAAGTCAACCTTCAGTACGTACAACTACCTCGCGCTGAACCAGCCGGGCTAAGGAGAGGAGACGATGGCAACCACGCCGAATTTTGCGTTGCGTTACCCGGTATCGACTGACACCGCTGACGTGCCGCGCGACATCGGCAACCTCGCTAACGATGTTGACGCTCAGCTGTTGAAGGCGCAGATCGTGACGAGCGGATCACCGGCTGCAAACCAGGTGGCGGTTTGGAACGGCACCGCATGGGCATACTCGGCAGTTACAACGGCCATGATCAACGATGGCGCGGTCACGACAGCCAAGCTTGCTGGTGGAGTAGCGGTGCCGGCTGGAGCAATCTTTCAGTTTGGCGGGGCAGCAGCACCAACGGGTTATCTGCTTTGCGACGGGACGGCTGTTGGCAGGTCGACATATGCGGCATTGTTTGCCGCGATCGGCACGGCATACGGAACGGGTGATGGATCGACCACATTCAACTTGCCCAATCTTAAGGGCCGCATTCCGACTGGACTAGACGCGGCGCAGACGGAATTCAACGCGCTCGGTAAGACCGGCGGCGAGAAGACGCATGTGCTCATATTGTCCGAGATGGCGGCACATCAGCATGGGCAGCCTGACCATTCTCACACGATGTCGCATGATCATCCGTTGACGATGGGCGCGGGGCCGCAGGGCAACACCAGTCTGCCGACTGGCGGTGTCGGTACCGCTTACGACGTCGGCGGCAGTGGAGCAGGTGCTCCGGTCAAGTTCTACACCGGCGACACAGCGGGTGTTACCGGAGGGCCACCCGCCACAAGTGCCGCAGGTGGCGGCGGTGGCCACAACAATCTCCAGCCATATCTCGTCTTTGTCTTCATCATCAAGACGTGACCGTGTGGGATGAGCTTGGCTGGACAGATCCCGATCGTCGTGAAGAGGCTATCGATCGATTGCTGGCTCGCTTAGAGATAGAGGAGCCGCTATCACCGACTGAGGTCAAGATCACAGCAGCTTTGTCACATGGAATGGGCGAAAAGGGTGCTGCAGAGATCTATGGTGTCTCCTACCAGACGGTGCGTACACATTCCCAGCGCGCACGTAGGAAGATGCGCGCGAAGAATAATGTACATCTGGTAGCGATCTGCCTTCGGCGGGGAGTAATAGATTAATCCCGCAGCGCGTACTCAAGCCACTGTGTTTCGTTATTGAGCTTTACGATTGCGCTCTTGCACCATTTCTCTTGGCCTGGCTGCCGAGAGGACCAGGTGACGATGTATTTGCGTCGGTTAAGCAACCAGATCTGATGACTCTGCCACCACGTCAACCAGTTCATCACAGCGGCTTCTTGTAGAACATCGTGTTCTTTCTTTAGTAGTCTCGGATCCTTACCTGACCAGGAGGAAGCTAGCTGTAGCGTGACATGCGCAATTCGACGACAGCGTTTCTTGTCTAGTGCTAGATCTCTAGAAGAAGCGTCTTCTCCAATCCTCCGAGGGATATGACCAGCAGCTGCCGCAATAGCGTTGAGCCGCAGTAGTCGTTCCACCTCTTCTTCTGTGATCTTCTTTGCGCTTTCCCCTGCCTCGATCTCGAGGGCAGGATCTACCCACTGTGCCAGGTAGTTCACGCGGTTAGCCTCCTTCAGTGCCGGTTAGGGTGTTGGAGGAAGTCCTCATCTTCCGCGTACAAAGAGTTTAGGGGTTAACCCACCCCGTAGGGAGTCTGCTGGAGGTGTCTTTGTATAGCCAGTGCAGTGGGCTGCACGGTGCGATCGCTGTATTAGACCGCTTGGACAAGCGGTTTTAGACCCCACTTCAGACCCACTAGCCTCGTGCAGCGGCTTGGACAAGCGGTCCCCCATCCTACGGCCTGCCCCCGAACATACGCAGGGCGGAAGCAACTCTTTCCGCAGGGTATGGGCGCGCTAGCCGCAAGGCTTCCGCAGCCTTGGGACCGATGAAATCTGTCGCCATGACGAGCCATTTCGTGGACATACGCTTTGGCGGTGGGCTGATGTATTTCGGACCCCACAGCTTGAACGTCAGTTCGTGATCACGCCGGTTCTGGGCAGCCCGCTCAAACTCGGTCTTGTACATTGCCTGAATTCCGCCGTCGTCATGTGGTTTGTTGACCATGGCGATATGACAACCGGAATGAATCCACCACAGATGTCCGATCTTGATACCGCGCCGGTTCATCTCCTGAGTATCAAGTGTCTTCAGCCTTGGGTGAAAGTTCCCGGCTACCAGAGCTAGCTTTGTGTTGATCGCCATCACACGATCTCGGGCACCGCCACAGGGCACGACGAGATTCGATTCCTTGCTGATTCTGTTACCATCCGGAACCCATTGTCCGTAGTTCGGCATCCAGCCACCGCAGATGATCGCCTTGCCTGCCGCTACAAAATCCAAGAGGACGTTCGGGTGCCCTTTAGTGATTTTCATGTCGTCGTCGGACATGATAAAAGCTTCTATACCGAACGTGTCGGCAATCTCTACGGCTCGCATCCTTGCGTAGCCGACTCCCTGGTTTTTCTTTGGATGCCCGGCGACAACGATCTCCTTCTTTGCACCAAGTTCTTTGATGAGGGCTTGGTGCTTTGCTACCTGATTCTTCTCGGTCAGAAGGAGGATCGGTAGTTCTTGCTCTAGCCAGTTGGGCAATGTTTTGCGGAGTGTCTCGATGCGGTCTCTGGTGACAATGATGACTCCCCTGCTCATCAATACCCGATCAACCGCTCGAGGCGATCTTCTTGCATGGCCTGCGCTCTTCTTGCTTTAAGGAGCTCGTCATGAACTTCGTGGTTTTTGCGATCTTCTATACGCCGGTGTTCGAGGGCAATGATGAGTTTGCGTGCCGTCTCATGCTGCACAGTGCAATGCACGCTATGCATGATTCTGCCGATGGTAGAGGCGGCGACTAGAGAGTACTCTGCCGCCGCCTTCGCATTGCCGCACCTCTGCACAAGTTCCTTGACGTATGGCCTGATCTGCTGACAGTCAATCAAGGACTTGTGGTATTTCTCGTACGACATCTTCCTCCTTACGCAGGTCGTGGTTGGTCTTCAGTTGTAATCCCTGCCCATGGATTCGCCATCCATTCGGCCGGGTCAATGTCTTCAAACAGTCCATCATTGACGCGTTCGCGGATCGTACAGCCTCGGTCAAGGTGACTCATGAATGCACAGCGCCCGAGCCGGTAGCAAATAGGCGTGAACGTGTATGCCTTTGGTTCGGCGATGAGCTCCCACTGCCAAGCATCATCTGTTACCGGCCCATCTTCCCCTCTACGATTGGGAATGCCGTAATCCCTGATGGCCCGTATGATCTCCATGAAGACCGCGCGCCACTCAAACTGTGCCTGCGTGCAGAGCCGGTTTCCTGCATGCTCAAATAGCGCGCGTAAGTTTGTGTGATAGATGATGCGAGTCGTCGTCGCGTGCGGGAGCAGACCTCGTGCATCTTCGGCAGGGATGCCCGCGTTGATCAATGAAGTGTAGGCTCTTTCTATTTGCTTGATTGTTTGGTTCCAGATTGTTTCCGGAATCTCATTTCCCATGACGAATGGGGGCTTGGCTACCTCTTGTACGAGGCCGCGCTTCACGGCGAAGCGTAGACTTTCCTGAACGTAGTACGCACCCACCCGCTGTCGCACCATCTGGTGGGTGAACGATCTGGTGACTGCTTCGATCATGAACTTGACGCTCACACCTTCGAGCGGTGTATTGAGGTGTGTCTTGCTGAGTTCTTCCCAGGCCCACCGACGCTGCTCATCCGTGATCTCGTCCAGGCTGTAGACAGGGTCACCACGGTACATGCGCATATCTGCCGCACATGTACCGAGCGGATCCGGCGTCGCGTTCAGAAGAAAGACGCGGGGTGTGATCCCCGCGCCTTCTTCCGTTAGCATCGGCTGGGACTCATACATAGCCTCATCGGCCCATTTGATGATGTCCTTGCCGGGCTTCGTCATGTTACTTTGCCTTCCTCGTCCGCACAGCCTTGCCAGCCGCACTCCTCAGAAATGCCTTCTGAGCCTCGGGCTTGCTACCTGGCTTTACCTTGTTGATTGCCCCGGCCGGGTATGCCTTGAGCTTGACTTGCTCGGTGACCGGCTTGCTATCCTCCTCCGCGGTCTGTTCGACCCCACCGAACCCAGTGTAGGTTTGGCCTTTCTTGTACCTCGCGCCCTTCTTGAGTGGTGCCCGGTATGAGAATGTGAAGCGTACGACACCGGGGACGGTGAAGTCCTGCCCTTCTTCGATTTCAGCGGCAGCGAGGTCTGCCAGGGAGTCAAGCACGTGCTTAACGAGGTTCTGCTTGACACCGGTGTCACTCTCGATATCCGCTGCGATCTCATTCTTCGTCAGCATATTGCTCCCTTGGTGGTTGTTGTTAGATTAACCCGCACATTCGTGCTGTGTTCGGCCAGGGATACCATCCCCGCGCCCTGTATCCGTTCCTTCCTGCCTGCAGCTGAGCCCATACAGGCCAGTTGTGTGCGTACCCCCACTGCGCTATGAATTGAAGTCGGGATCTGTGTACTCGCACCCAACCGAACGTATGTTGAAACTCTCGGTCCATTTGCAGGCCACCGTAGTATCCGTTGCCGGTGTTCGCTCTCCATGATCCCTCGTGCGAATGAATGCACCACAAACCACGCGTCACGTAGTCGGATTGCGTCTTGCCGTTGGCGGCTCCGGTGGAGCCTAGAATGAACGCCACGCAGAACGCGGCTAGGATGGTGGCTGTACCCTTCACAGCCCTCCTTGGGTAGCTTACAGAGTTGAGCGACAGCCTCAGGCCGCTCTAGCACAGCCCCGATCACAGGCTCCAGCCTAGGAACCCGGTGCCCTTGACCAGCAACAGTCACAGGAGTACTGTTGCTCCGTAACCCAATAGCTGTGCGTCCCACGTTGATCACTCTTCTTCTTCCGTTCCTTCTTCTTCCGTGCCGGCTTCTTCTGTGCCCTCTTCTTCCGTGCCTTCAGGCGTCTCTGCCTCGCTCATCTACCCTCCCTCCTAGATCTCCGGATCAATGATCCAGAGCTCATTTATGGTGATCTGCCTCGTCGGCATCCACCCCGGTTTGACTCCTCGGACCAGGACGAGATCCTTTCCTGGTCTGATCTTCCACACCTTATCACGGAGGCGCGGATAGCGCCAGCGGTCTACACGGAGGCCAATTTGATCGCTTTCATCATGGCCTACCATCACGACCCATTTGTCTAGGTGTGGGTCCTTTACAGGCTTACCATTCAATAGTGGATGCTTCGGATCACTCATATCGAGATCTGCACCCTTTGCCTGGTTGAACTCGAACAGGTCTCGTTCGTTGCGGCTAAACAGTGTCCCGAGCCATACACACTCAATGTCTATTGGCCCGCGCTCGTATGGGAAGTCCTCAGCTAGATGTGTCGGTCTGGGAACGGGGAGCTTGCCACTCTTGATCTCTTGCTTGACTGCCGCAATCGCGCGGTCTAGCCACAGCGCGCCAAATGGGTCATCCCCCTTGTTGGCGAACTCTACGATTGTCTCAAGTGTCTTGGGACCGATCCCACTGACGTTCAGAAGATCATCCCAATCCCTGATCTCATCTGTGTTACGGTACTCTACGATCTTCTGTGAGGTGATGTCACCGATGCCTGGTACCTGTGAGAAGCCCGCCACAAGTTCGCCATTGTCGCTCGTCCACGTTACGTCGCTATGTTGAGGCTCTGGCGGCCTGATCGTCATCTTCCTACCCTTACGTTGCGTGTCGCGTAGGAGCGTACGCTGCCGATCATCATTTGATACCCGGAGCATATGCTTGTAAAAGAGCTCTGGCTCGTAGCGTTTGAACCACATCGCATGACTGGCGATCATACCGTACGACACCGCGTGTGCGGCATTGAAGGCATACGCGCCAGCAGTGATACAGGTCATCCAGATTTTACGAGCAACTTCTTCTTCCATGTCGTGGAGTCTTGTGGCTCCGTCTCGGAATCTTCCCCATCTTCGGTTGAACTCTTGTTCTCCGATCTTGCGTGAGATAATACGACGAACTTCAGCGCGGTGCGTATGGTCGAATCCTCCTATCTCCCCCAGAATCCTGAGGATTTGTTCTTGGTAAACAACCTGGCCATACGTTGCATCGCAGATATTACTCATCGCAGGATGAATCTGCTCAATTGGTTTCCGCCCCCACTTGATGTCGATGTACTCATTAGCCGCGCCGTTATGCAGCGGCCCAGGCCTTGCAAGGGCAGTCACGTCGTACACGTGCTTGAAGGTCTCGGGCTGTAGCGCGCCATTGACATATCGACAGGCTGGTCCTTCAAATTGAAAGATGCCGATGACGTCATTGGCTGCGAATCCCTTGATCAACTCTGGGTTGTGTACGTCGATCCCGTAGAGCTCATCGAGAGACCAGCCCATTTCCTTGCGCATGTTGTCAATAGCTGTCATGTTTGTCAAACCTAGGAAGTCTAGCTTGAGAAGTCCTTTCTTCTCAGCATCGTACTTATCCATGCTGATGACCTGCCGTACCTCACCTTTGACTACTCGCTGGTATGTTGCTGCGACTGCCGTGAGGGGCCCAGTGGATACAACCAGACCAGCCGAATGGACCCCGAACCCTTTGTAGTTCCCTTCGAGGTCGAGAGCCGCACCCAGATCTGGATACTTTTCGAAAACTTCCCGCGCCTGCGGGAACTGCTCAGCCGTATCCTCAATCGTGGCAGACGCACGTAGATCACCCGAGCTCCTTTCAATCAGGACATCCTTGATACGATCAATCTCCCACGTTGGGACATGAAAGACGCGCGCTGCGTCGTCTAGACTGTTCTTTCCCTTGTACTTGGTGAACGTACCGACGTTGCCTACTCTTCCATCTCCGTACTTCCCAAGCAGGTATTCGTACACCTCGCTCCTACGCTCGCTATTGAAGTCTACGTCTACGTCGGGCAGGTCTTGACGCGTGACATCAATGAAGCGCTCGAAGATGAGGTCGTCGGGGTACAGCATTGGATTGACTTCGGTAATTCGAAGTAGCCAGCAGGCGAGAGAACCAGCGGAAGATCCACGGGCGGGACCCACGCCAATATCGTGGTCTTTGGCATATTGTATTGCATCAGCCACCACCAGGAAGTAGTCTACGAAGTCCTTGTTCTCGATAATCTTCATCTCATGCCGCAGTCGGTCGGCGTACTGTCTCCTCTCACGTATGGAGAGGTTCTCTACGCCACGCTCATGCCAGCCGCGCTTTAGCCAGGCACGCCATAGTTGAACACTATCCTCATAACCCGAGGGGACAGGGAAGCGTAGCATTGGAAGAGAAGGTAACTCAACTGAGCATCGGTCGGCAACCTCACGAGTTGTGATGACTGCCCGTAGAGATTGCTCATGGGATAGTCCGGTAGCTTGGAGCTTTCGCAGGACAACGCTGTCGCTCCAGGGTAGGCAAAGATTGCTATCGTACCCCCACTCACGTGCCATCTCCTCAATCGTGCGTCGTTCACCGGGTCGGAGGTTATGCAGGATCTTCTGCATTTCCTTCTCCTCCGGCATGGTGTAGTGGCAGTCGAATGTTACAACGTAGGGAATCCTGAGCTCTTCCGCGATTTGAACAAGGAACGGATTCGCTTGACGCGTCTTCTCGAGCTCAGGAAAGGCTTGTACTTCGATGTAGTACCTGTCGCCGAGAACACGCTTGTACTGAGACGCCACTCTTTTCGCTCTGCCATAGCTTGCCTCATCCTCCTGTACGTGTTTGCCACCCACGAGAGCAGTGAAGAGAGCAGATCCCTGACAGCCTGAGAGCACAACCAGACCGTGACTATGGTCAAGAAGCATACGGCCAGTAGCAGTGGGCTCATAGTAGAATCCCTCCGCGTATGTTTTGGTCACCAACTGTAATAGGTTCTGGTATCCCTGTTCGTCCTCAGCCAAGACCGTAAGGTGGTTCTTGCGCTGAGTTGCGTTCTCTCCTAGCTCTCCGGTGTAAAGCTCCACACCGAATATGGGCTTGATTCCCGCTCTTCTCGCGGCTACCTCTGCCTGTACGTGACTTGAGATATTTCCGTGTTCGGTGACCGCGAGAGCGTTGAGGCCGATCTCGGTTGCCCTTCTTACATGAGCCTCTGGTAGTGCGTAGCCGTCCCCATATGAGAACGTAGTGTGATGGTGAAGGGACGCGAAGACCATCTCTTTCGTACGTTGCGGCAACCTGCGCGTACGCTTCACTTTTCGAATGATAACAGGTGTGACATGTCCATGCCCATCCCGCCGGACCGGGACGCGGATATCAACAAATTCTGTTTCGTGATGCTCAGGCATCACTCAAGATTTCGGACCACACACATTCACCGCCGTTAGGGTAACCCTTACCGTGGCGGATGACTACTACCTCACGATCGTCTAGCACGCTAATAGCGATGTTTTCAGATCCGTCGATGAGTGGTACCACTGCTTCTTCACAAAATACATCGAACCATTTGTTGGCTACACGATATTTGATTATCACTTTAGTTGCCTCACCGCGAAGTTCGAGTAGTTGATGATGTCGAGGAGCTCTCCGGCCATACTGTTGAGTATCTGCTCTCGGAGATCTGGATCCTTTTTGTGTGCAAGAATCTCGAAGGAGCGAGACAGGCGGTCTGCCTTGATCTTGATTGAGTTGACCTGATCCTTGGCTTCGTATTCTTTCCAGAGACCCTGCCGTACCTGTTCTCGCTCGTAATGGATGAGTAGTGCTTCACGGATGACTGCCATGTACTCGATGAAGTCGTTCTCGCTGATCGATTCCTCCGGTGGTGGTGGAATCAGCAGGTCTGGATCTTCCATCCAATGCCTCCATGATTTGAGTGGCTTTGATATAGCTCGTGTACATCGTGATACCATGCTTCCACTCTGCCCATCTACCGCAGCGATGTACCGTGGGCCAGCAGTCGCAGGTGTTGTCTATTGCTTTGACTCCTTTCTCCCATTCGGGATCGCCCGTGTCCATCCAGCTTGTTGACTCGATCGAACACAGCCCGCCTAGAATAGACCAGCGGTACCAATGGTCCGATCGTAGCCCATTGTAGACAACGATCTCGTGATCCTTATCTGCTTCTGGCGTGGGCAGTCGCTTGATCCAGTAATCTTGGCTACGGAACTCGTGCTCCTCCGGTTTCAGGCAGACATTCCACATCGGAATGGTACTGATGATGGTATCGTACATGCCGATCAATTGTGGCATGTCTTCGGTCTGGACCAAGTAGTCGCTAATGTCGTCCTCGTATCGTCGCCAGAGCTCGCTGTACGCGCGTAAGACATTCCAGGAAGGATACACCTGCCAGTAGTGATCCCAGCCGGTCTCGCGGTCAGGATCACGGTACACTTTCATCGCGTACTCTCGTGCTGTACCGATGCGCACAAATTGAATGGTGCCCTCCGGATACTCTGGCGTCAAGCCTGGTATTGTCCCGTGTAGATGTTGACTGCCGGGGATGTCTGACTTCTCCTTCTTGCTGATGATGTGCGGGACATGACCAGCCTGCTCTACCGCGTGTGCCACTAATAGACCTGTCGGCCCGCAGCCGAGCACGCCAATGTTCTTCATTTCAAGAGGTCTCCTATGCGGTTTGAAACTTCTCGTAGAGTAGTGTAGATGCCCTGAAGTTCTTCGCGAAGATTATCATCAAGAGCAGGAGATTCCCAAAGATCCTCCTCTGGAAGAAACCAGTTTGGATCTTGCCAAACATCGAGGGTATTTGTGTGATTGTTATAAGGGACGACTTGCGCATTGAATCTTCCTTCTTGACCCCTGTATGGACCGGGA
>Ga0126369_10000398_pt1 | contig 28493 bp, 25 predicted proteins | sample PanSoiMetaPlot_1_FD_109646 | JGI IMG/M metagenome (GOLD analysis project Ga0126369, IMG submission 109646) | Tropical forest soil microbial communities from Panama - MetaG Plot_1 | ecosystem: Environmental > Terrestrial > Soil > Tropical forest > Bulk soil | place: Panama | collected 2016-02-17
ACGAAGAGGCCTCGCTGCAGTCGATCATCGACACCTTCAAGGCGCAGATGAGCGGGCTCTGGAAGCCGGGCGGATTCGAGCGCGGCGGGAACACCAAGACCCACGGCGTCGTGCGCGCGGAGTTCATCGTCCACGACGGCCTGCCGCCGCGGTTGCGGCACGGCATATTCGCGCAGCCCAAGACCTATCGCGCCTGGGTGCGCTTCTCCGGGCCGGGACCGTACGTCACGCCCGACATCGACGACGTCGGCTTCATGAGCATCAGCATCAAGCTGATGGGCGTCCCCGGCGACAAGCTGATGACGGAGGAGAGCTACACGCAGGACATGTTCGGGGTCTCGACGCCGACGTTCGTGACGCCGGACACGCGCGCGAACGCGAACCTGCAGCGCTGGAGCCTGAAGAACGCGTCGATCTTCCATTTCGTGAACTTCCGCAATTCCCACCTCCTCGACTTCATCATGCAAGGGTTGTGGATCAAGACCCAATCGAGTCCGTTCGAGGCGCCGTACTTCAGTTGCGTGCCCTATCTGCTCGGCGAAGGCCAGGCGATGCAGTATTCGGTGTGGCCGAAGTCAAAAACGAAAACGCCGATCCCGCGCCTGCCGCTGCGACCGCCCGACGACTATCTGCGCAAGGCGATGATCGCCGCGCTCGATCGGGGCGACGTCGAACTCGACGTTCGCGTGCAATTGCAGACCGATCCTCATCTGATGCCGATCGAAAACAACGCCGTGCTGTGGCCGGAGCGGCTGTCGCCGCGCGTCGCGGTGGCCACACTGCGCATTCCCAAGCAGAAATTCGATTCGCCCGCGCAGATCGCGTTCGCGCGACGCCTCTCCTACAACCCGTGGCATTGCATCGCCGAGCATCGCCCGCTCGGCAATCAGAGCCGGGCCCGGCGCCGCATGTATTACGAGTTGTCGAAGTTCCGGCACGACATGAACGGCGTGCCGCACTACGAGCCGACCGGGGACGAAACGTTCGATTAGCGTGATGTAGTTCTCGCAGCGTACCGGCGGAATCCCGGGGCTCGGGTTCCCGAGGGCAGTTGATCACGGGCGGGATCGCGCGCCGCGCCACTGCGATCGGGCCGCATGACACACTCTTTCCACGGCGGCGTTTCACCCAGTGGAGGGCATCATGAGGTCAGTTTTCCCGATCGTACGTCTGGCGCTTGCGGTACTCGTTGCCGCCGCCTCCGTCTGCGTCGTCGCAGCGGAGGCCGATTCCCCGAAGTCCACACCGGCCGCGACGCCGAAGAAGCAGTCAGCGGCCGCAACACCCGCGCGTGCGCGCGAGGGCGTCCGCGAGGAGGAGAAGAAGGCGTTCTTCGCCAGGATCCGCTCCGCTCCGAACAGCCGCGTATCGCAGTAGCAACCACGGCGACCACAGGCGCGGCGAGCGGCGTCGACCGCTCGCCGCCGAAGCCGGCCCCGAACCCGAACCGGTCGCGCCGCATGAAGCGGCCGATGCGGTAGCCTATGCTCTTCGCTCTCGCCTTCTCGCGCGCGACATCGAGCGAATGCTCGGGACCGACGACGGCCGTTGAACCGCCTTTCGCCAGCAGCGCTCGCCGCGCGCCGGGCCAATCTGCCCCGGCCCGAGTTCCCGCCCGAGCTCCCGGTCAGCGCGCGGCGTGCCGAGATCGCCCGCGCGATCCAGGCGCATCAGGTCGTCATCGTCTGCGGTGAAACCGGCTCGGGAAAGACGACCCAGCTCCCCAAGATCTGCCTCGAGCTCGGCCGCGGCGTCGCCGGGCTAATCGGACACACGCTGCCCCGCCGCATCGCTGCGCGGGCGACGGCCGCCCGGATCGCCTATGAACTCGGGACGGAGCTCGGACGCGCGGTCGGTTTCAAGATCCGGTTCACCGACCGGACGAGCCAGGCGAGCTACCTCAAGCTGATGACCGACGGGATCCTGCTCGCCGAGACGCAGGGCGACCCGGAGCTCCGTCAATACGACACGCTGATCGTCGACGAGGCGCACGAGCGCAGCCTGAATATCGATTTCCTGCTCGGCTACCTCAAGCAGCTGCTGCCGCGACGGCCGGACTTGAAGGTCATCGTCACTTCGGCCACGCTCGACGCCGATCGGTTCGCCAGGCACTTCGACGATGCGCCGGTCATCGAGGTGTCGGGTCGCTTGTATCCGGTCGAGATCCGGTACCGGCCGCCGCAGCGGGACGCTGATGGCGAGGTCGATCTGGACGAGGCGATCGCCGACGCGGTCGACGAATGCGCGCGCGAAGGGCCGGGCGACGTGCTCGTCTTCCTCGCGGGCGAGCGCGAGATCCGCGAGGCGGCAGAGACGCTCCGCAAGCATCATCCGCCACACACCGAGATCCTGCCGCTCTACGCGCGGCTCGCTGCGCAGGATCAGGAACGGGTGTTCAAGCCGCACCCCGGCCGGCGCATCGTCCTCGCGACTAACGTCGCGGAGACCTCGCTCACCGTTCCCGGGATTCGCTACGTCGTCGACCCGGGGCTCGCGCGCGTCAAGCGCTACAGCTATCGCCACAAGGTCGAGCAGCTGCAGGTCGAGCGCATCTCCCAGGCTGCGGCGAAGCAACGCGCGGGCCGGTGCGGACGCGTGGCCGCCGGCGTGTGCATCCGCATCTACGACGAGGAGGATTTCGGCAAGCGCCCGGCGTTCACCGACCCCGAGGTCCTGCGCTCGTCGCTCGCCGCGGTGATCCTGAGGATGAAGTCCCTGGGGCTCGGGGCGGTCGAAGCGTTTCCGTTCATCGAGCCGCCCGCGCCGAGGGCGATCGCCGACGGCTACGCGCTCCTCCAGGAGCTCGGGGCGGTCGACGACGCTCGGGAACTGACCGAAGTCGGCAGCGCGCTCGCGAAGCTGCCGCTCGACCCGCGCATCGGACGGATGGTGCTCGCCGCGAAAGAGGAGGCGTGCCTACCCGAAGCGCTGATCATCGCTGCAGCCCTTGCGGTTCACGACCCCCGCGAACGGCCGCTGGATCGCGCGCAGGCGGCGGACGGGGCCCAACAGAAGTTCTCGGACGAGAAATCGGACTTCCTGTCCTACCTGAAGCTCTGGAGGTTCTTCGACGAGGGGCTCCATCACGAATCGAACCGCAAGCTGCACCAGGCCTGCCGCGAGCACTTCCTGTCATTCAACCGGCTGCGCGAGTGGCGCGATGTCCAGTCGCAGCTGAAGGAGCTTGTGGGTGAGCTCGGCTGGAAGGTCGGGGAACCGGCTCGGGACGCGGGCGAGGACGCCCGCATCCACCGCGCGCTCCTCGCCGGGCTCCTCGGCAACGTCGGCCTGCGGACCGAGGAGGGCAACTACCTCGGCGCCCGCGGCATCAAGTTCTGGGTCCATCCGGGATCGGCGCTCGTGAAGAAAGCCCCGCGCTGGATCATGGCCGCCGAGCTCACCGAGACGACGCGCCTCTTCGCCCGGTGCGTCGCCGGCATCGCGCCCGAATGGCTCGAGCACATCGGCGGGCATCTCGTCAAACGATCACAATCCGACCCGCACTGGGAGAAGCAGCGTGCCGAGGTGGTTGCCCTGGAACGGGGGACGCTTTACGGACTGCCGGTGTACGTCAACCGCCGGGTGAGCTACGGCACGATCGACCCGGTCGCGTCGCGCGAGCTCTTCATCCGCGAAGCCCTGATCGCCGGGGAGTGGGAGTCGCGCGCGCCTTTCTTCCAGCACAACCGCCGGCTCGTCCGGGAGATCGAGGCGCTCGAACACAAGTCGCGCCGGCCCGACGTTCTGGTCGACGAGGAGCTCATCTACGCGTTCTACGACAGCCTGATCCCGGCGGCGGTGTGCAACGGCGCGGGGTTCGAGGCGTGGCGTCGCGACGCCGAGCGACCAAATCCGAAGCTCCTTTTCCTCAAGCGCGATGACCTCATGCGCCATGAGGCGGCCGGGATCACCACCGCGCAGTTTCCGCACACGCTCGAGCTGGGCGGCCGGACGTTCGCGCTCGAGTACCTCCACGACCCGGGCGGATCGCGGGACGGCGTGACGATGACCGTGCCGTTGATTGCGCTCAACCAGGTCAGCGCCGCGCGCTGCGAATGGCTGGTGCCCGGCCTCTTGAAGGACAAGGTGCAGCTGCTCGCGAAATCGTTGCCGCAGAAGGTGCGCCACCAACTCGGGCCGCTCGGCGACTTCGCCGCGGAGTTCGCCGGAAGCGTCCCGCCGACGGACACGCCGCTCGCGCAAGCGATCGCGCGGTACGCGAGGGAGAGCCGGAATCTCGCGCTCCCGCCCGAAGGCTTCCGGCCCGAGACGCTGCCGGCGCACCTCGGGATGAACTTCCGGATCATCGACGAGCACGGTCGCCAGCTCGCCATGGGCCGCAGCCTCGCACAGCTCCGGGCCGAGCTGGGCGACCAGGCCGGCGAGCAGTTTGCCGCGGTCGCCGGCGAGGGCGCGGCGATCGGCGGACTGACCGACTGGTCTTTCGACGAGCTGGAAGAGGTGATGGAAGTCAAGCGCGGCTCGCAGACGCTCATCGGCTATCCCGCGCTCGTCGACCGCGGTGCGGCGGTGGACGTGGAAGTGTTCGATTCGCCGGATGGCGCGCGTGCCGCCCACCACGGAGGCTTGCGCCGTCTGTTCATGCTGCAGTTGAAGGAGCAGGCGAAGTACATCGAGAAGAATCTTCCCACCATCCAGGCGATGACCCTGCAGTACGGACAGCTCGGCGACGCCGCCGAGCTGAAGACACAGCTCGTGACCGCCGCGTTCGAGCGAACGTGCATGTTCGACCCGTTGCCGCGGAATCGCGAGTCATTCGTCCGCCGGCGCGACGAGGCGCGCGCGCGAGTTGCGCTCATCGCCCAGGAGATCGCGCGGCTCGTGGCCGCGATCCTCGCAGAGCGCCATGCGCTCGTGAAGAAGCTTCAGACGGCGAAGGCGTTCCCCGACGCGGCCCGCGACATCGAGGCACAGCTTGCGCGGCTGATGCCCAAGGACTTCGTCGCCGCCACGCCTTGGGAGCGCCTGCAGCACTTCCCGCGCTATCTCAAGGCGGCGGCGAGCCGGCTCGACAAGCTGCGCGCGGACCCAGCACGCGACGCCCGCGCGATGGCAGAGCTCGCGCCGTTCGAGACGCAGTGGTTGCGCGAGGACTTTCGGCAGCGGAAGGGCGGCAGCCGGGATCCGCAGCTCGACCAGTTTCGCTGGCTGCTCGAGGAGCTGCGCGTGCAGCTCTTCGCGCAGGAGCTACGAACGCCGGTCCCGGTCTCGACGAAGCGGCTGCAGCGGATGTGGGTGGCGATGAAGCGGTGACCGCAGCTTGTAGAATCGCACCTGGTCTCAACCGGCGCTTCCCGCTCCCGATGTCCGACCTCGCCCGAGCCTTGGCGCGCGCCCTCGCGAGCCTCGCGCACCCGAAGATGCTGCTGCTGATGATCTGGCCGATCGCGGTCGCGCTGCTCCTCTGGACGGCCCTCGCGATCCTGTTCGGTGCACAGACGGTGGGGTGGCTGCAGGGATATCTCACGGACTCCACCGTTGGGGTCTGGGCGTCGAAGTGGTTTCCGTTCCACCTCATCGCGACGGCGCTGTCCTGGATCGCGCTGCTCGTGCTGTTCATTCCGCTGGTACTGGTGACCGCGACGGTGATCATCGGCATCTTCGCGATGCCGGCGATGGTGACTCACGTCGCCGCTGCCGACTATCCGACGCTCGAGTTGCGGCACGGCGGCACCTTCGCCGGGAGCGTCTGGAATGCGCTGGTCGCGCTCGCCGTCTTCGTGGTATTCAGCCTGCTCTTGCTGCCGCTCTGGTTCGTGCCGCTCCTCTGGCCGGTGCTGCCGGTGCTGCTCTTCGCGTACCTGAACCAGCGGGTATTCCGGTACGACGCCGTGGCCGAGCACGCGAGCGCAGACGAAATGCGCGAGCTCTTCCGCCGGTACGGTACGTCGCTATACCTGCTCGGCATCGTGCTTTCGCTGATCGCGCACATCCCGGTAATCGGGTTCTTCGTCCCGGTCATCGCCGGGCTCGCGTTCATCCACTACCTGCTCGAGCGTCTCGCCGAACTGCGGCGCTCATCGGTCGTGCTTGCGAGGTGACATGGCGTTCGGCGCGATCATCATCGGCGACGAGATCCTGCGCGGAAAGCGGGAAGACAAACATTTCGTCAAGCTGATCGCGATCCTCGGCGAGCGCGGCCTGAAGCTCGGCTGGGCGGAGTACGTCGGCGACGATCCGGCACGGATCACAGCGACACTGGTGCGTACCTTCGCTTCGAGCGACGTCGTCTTCTCCTTCGGCGGCATCGGCGCGACACCGGACGATCACACCCGGCAATGCGCGACGGCCGCCCTCGGGGTCGACCTTATCCTTCACCCGGAAGCGGAGGCGCTGATCCGGGGGCGCTTCGGAGCGGAGACGACGCCGCAGCGGTTGAGGATGGGCGAATTCCCGCGTGGGGCCGAAATCATCCCCAACAGCTACAACCAGATCCCCGGCTTCTCGATCCGCGATCACCATTTTGTGCCCGGCTTCCCGGTGATGGCGTGGCCGATGGTCGAGTGGGTGCTGGACCACCGCTATCGGGACCTTCATCACAGCGTGCCCGAGGCCGACGCGTCAATCGTCGTCTACGACTCCGCGGAAAGCATCCTCATCCCGCTGATGCTCGAGGTGGAGAAGCGCTTCGCGCGACTGAAAGTCTTCAGCCTGCCGCACATGGGGGAGGACGGCACGCGGCGCCACATCGAGCTCGGTGTGCGCGGCGACCCCGAGGAGGTGGCGCAGGCGATCGAAGTGCTGAAGGCGGGTGTGACCGCGGTGGGCGGGACATTCGAAATCCCGCACGCACGTGGTGTCTGAGGCGAGTCGGAGGCGTTGGAGCGAACGCTCTAGAGTCGACACTCGACAACGATCGTCTTCGAGTATCCACCCGAGTCCGTCCACCTCATCTGGATCGCTCGCAGCGGAACCTTACGCGTAACTGAAGTCGGGGGCGTTGGCGGGAAAGCTCCACAGCCAACACTCGACAATGATCGTCTTCGAGTATCCACCCGAGTCCGTTCAACTCATCTAGATCGCTCGCGACGGAACCTTGCGCGTAACTGAAAACGTCGCCGCAAGGTATCTGCAGGCGCGCGCGAGTTAGTCTTTTGTCAGCGACCTCGGCTTAGCGTGTAGAAGGTTCGTAGTCAGGCCTGATCGATTCCGCTCTCCATCTTCGTTCGTGAGAATGTTGGAGCTTGCCGATTCGCTTCCCGCGGTCGCCATCGGCCATCAGATCGTGCTCGACCTCTACGACTGCGCGCGCGAACGCCTCGATAGCGTGGATGTCGTGCGTACTGCCCTCGTTCAGACGGCCCGGGCAGTCGGGGTGACGATCGTGGAGGAGGTGTTCCACAAATTCTCTCCTTGGGGAGTGAGCGGCGTGGTGGTGATCGCCGAAAGCCATCTTGCAATCCACACCTGGCCGGAGCGAAGGTACGCGGCCGTCGACATCTTTACCTGCGGCAGTTCGGTCGATCTGCACCGCGCTACCCGGTATCTCCAGCGAGTATTCGAGGCAGAACGTGTAGTGAAAAAGGAGTTCCGCCGAGGGAGTGAAGTCGCATGAGCGCCGTTCCGGCGGACATCGTGCGTGCGGCGTCGGTCGCGCTCACGCCTGACTTCGCTTGGTGTGCGGAGCGCTGCCAGGGGGACGAGCACCGCTTCGGAGTCGAGCGCGTACTTTACGATGGCGACACCGCATTCCAGCACGTGCTGATCTTCGACTCGAAAGAATACGGCACGATGCTGGTCATCGACGGCGAGACCCAGTCGGCCGAGGACGATGAGCACGTGTATCACGAAGCGCTCGTTCATCCCGCGATGCTTGCGCACCCCGACCCGAGACAGATCCTTGTCGTCGGCGGGGGCGAAGGCGCGACGCTGCGGGAGGTGCTGCGCCACCGCTCGGTCGAACGTGCGGTGATGGTCGACATCGACGGCGAGTTGGTCGATCTCGCTCGTCAGTATCTGCAGGACTGGCATCGCGGTTCGTTTGATGATCCGCGGGTGGAACTCGTCATCGCTGACGGTGCCGAGTTCCTCTCCCGCACGGGCGACCGATTCGACATCGCGTTCGTCGACGTCTGCGACTACGTCGAGGGCACGGCCGCGGCCCCGATTTACACGCCGGCGTTCCTCGCTTCGCTTGCTGCCGTGCTGAATTCAGGTGGCGTGGCAGTAGTCCAAGGTGGCGAGCTCGGCCGTGACGAGTATCAAAGCCATGCCGCGCTTACGAAGCTGATCGGTGGGCAGTTCGCGGCGCCGACCGCGTACTCCACGTTCATCGGCTCCTTCTGGTCAGAGTGGAGCTTCCTCGTGGTCGGCGAAGCGGCGCAAGGAATCGGCGGCTGGAACTCAGCCGCGGTCGACGCGAAGATCGCGGATCGGGGGCTGGAGAACCTCCGCTTCTACGATGGGCTCACGCATGTCCGCATGTTCCATCTCCCGAAGGACATTCGCGATGTCCTCGCCCGCATCGGAGAGGAATAACACCGTCCGGCCCTGGCGGTTCCTGGCTTGGACGCTCGGGGCGCAGCCACGCGCCGCAGCGGCACTCGCGGTCACTCTGGTCCTCGTCCTCGCGTGCGAGCTCGGAATCCCACGCCTGCTCGCCGAAGCGATCGACGCTGCGCTGGTCGACCGCGACGCCCGGCGGGTCGACATGGCGGGCATCGCAATTCTCGCGCTCGTCGTCGCGCTGTACTTTGTGCACGTCGGCTACCTGCGCGCCGAGACCGCGCTGCTGTACGGGGCGATGCGGCGTCTGCGCTCGCTTCTCATCGAGCGAATCCTCCGTCAGCCGCTCGACTTCTTTGCGCGCGCCAAGACCGGCGAGCTGACGCACATCGTGCTCAACGACACAGAGGTGCTCGAGAACCATGGCGTCTATGTGTTCAGCGATCTGCCGTTCGAGCTGCTGACGACCGTCGCGGTGACTGCGCTCATGTTCTGGCTCGATTGGCGCATGGCGCTCGTTGTCCTCGGGTTCCTGGTCGTCTCGACCGTCGTGTCCTTACGGCTCGGCAAGCCCATCCCGACCTTGCGAAAGACGATCCAGAAGACCGCCAGCCAGCTCTCGGCCCGGCTTGCGGAGGGCATCGCGGGCGCGCGGACTGTGAAGGCGTTCGGGCGGACCGACGACGAAATCGCGCGGCTCGACGGACTCAACGCCGAGGTCGCCAGTCTCGAAATCCGCGAAGGCGTGATCGGCGCATGGGTCGAGCCGATGCTCGAGCTGATGGAGCTGCTCGGCGTCGCGGTGATCGTCTGGTACGGCGCACACCGAGTGCTCGACGGCGGCATGACTCCAGGCCTCCTCGTGGCGTTCATTGCCTACATGGAGCTCCTTGCGGAGCCGGTCAGCCGTGGCGGCCGGTACATCCGCCATGTCCAGACCCTCCGCGGAGTGTTTCAGCGGCTTGACCAGTTCCTTGCGGGCCTCGAGCCCGAACCCGCTCGTGCCGGAACGAGGGCGCCGACGGGCCCGGCAACGATCGAGGTGCGAGGCGTGAGCTATCGCTATCCGGGCGCAAACCGAGCCGCACTCGATCGCGTGAGCTTCATCGTCCGGCCGGGCGAGTTGGTCGCGCTGGTCGGTCCGAATGGCGCGGGCAAGAGCACCCTAGTCGACCTGTTGCTTCGCTTTCGGTCCCCCGAGAGCGGGCAAATCGTGACTTCGGGAGTGCCGCTCGAAGACTGGGACGAGGCCGCTTTGCGGAAGACCGTCGCGCTGCTCCCGCAGGAAGTGTTCCTGTTTCACGCGTCGCTCGCCGAGAATATAGGCTACGGTCAGCGCGGTGCGACGCACGAGCACGTGATAGCGGCCGCGATTGCCGCGGGTCTGCAACCCGTCGTCGACCGCTTGTCGGAAGGGCTCGAGACGGTTATCGGCGAGCGCGGGCAGCGGCTATCAGGCGGCGAGCGCCAGCGGGTTGCGATCGCCCGCACCCTTATCGGCGATCCCGGTGCCCTGATTCTCGATGAACCGACCGCCGCGCTCGACGGCGTTGCGGCGCGCGAGCTCGCAGATCTCGCCCGCTGGCTGTCGGCGTCGCGCCCAGTGATCATGATTGCGCATCGCGCCGAGACTGTGGCCGCCGCCGACCGTCTCATCGTGCTCGACCAGGGGCGCGTCGTCGCGGATGGCGCGCGTCCGGACATCGCTGATGACGCGGTCGTCACTGCTCTTCTCGCGCCCGAGCAATCGACTCGCGCCGCCTTCTCGGTCCGCACGGCAAAAGCTCGGTGAGAGGCGCCGGTTGCGCGGAGCGAGGGCAATCAAATCGCTGCGGCGATGGCGCCAGGAGTTCGTCCTGGCAACAGGACTATGCGTTCTGACTTCCGTTGCCATCGCCGCGGACGAGCCCTCGCTTCAGTGGCACCCGCGAATCGCGGTGGTCTCGGATTACATATCGCGCGGCGTCACCCAAACCTGGGGCGGACCGGCGGTGCAGGGCGAAGTCGAGGTCGAGCATGATTCGGGTGTCTACGCCGGCGCGTTCGCCTCGAACGTCAGCCAAAAGGAATACCCGGGCGCTGCGCTCGAAGTCGACGTGTGGCTCGGCTATGAGCATGAGCTTGCGGAGGATCGCTCCGTCGGCGTGGAGATCATCGGCTATCTGTACCCCGGCGCGAACGTGTCGAAGGGCAACCAATGCGTCACGCCGTGCCCGAACCAGAGTTTCAATACGTCGCTGCTGCGGGCATTCCTGAATGTCGGGGGGCTGATGCTGCGCGCCGGCTACTCTCTCACCGATTACTTCGGCGAGTCGGCCCGCACCGGCTTCGACGGTTCGACGCGAGGAACCTGGTACTTCGAGATGAATCTCGATCAGCCGCTGCCATGGAGCGAACGTTGGCACGCTCTCGCGCATGCGGGTTACACGCTCTATCCGGCCAAGTTCGTCGGTACGACGACGCCCCAGGCACCCGAACGGCCCGACTATTGGGACTTCCGCCTGGGCGTGCGACGAGATTTCGATACGCGCATCGGTGAGGTCCGGGTCGCGCTCGTTTACGCGTTCACGGCGAACCGCTCGTTCTTCCGAGAGACGCGATCGGCAACCTCTAACGAAACACGCGACCTGGCTCGGCCGACGGTCTTCCTGGAGGCCGCTCTTAGCTTCTGACCCGGAACGCTCACCGAAGGAGATCTCCGATGTTTCGTGTCCTCATCCGCGGATGGCCACTGATCCTTGGACTGCTGCTGGTCGCGAATCTGTTCGTGGAGGGGGCCCGCTGGCTGCCGCCCGCCCGAGCCGCGGACGCGTACGAGTACAAGGTCGTGCCTTATGGCGCATCCGATCGAGAGGCGATCCTCAATCAATACGGGCGGGCCGGCTGGGAACTTGTGGCGATCGATCCAGCGCACGGCGGCTTCATCCTCGAGCGACAGTAGCCGCTTCGACCTAAGATTGCGCTACCAACCTATGCATGCCGCCGGGCGGCACTAGCGTAGGTCCTTGAGCGTGTCTTCATTGCTGCTTGGATCATGGATCTCGCGGCGCTGGTCCACAGTTATGGCTACGCCGCCACCTTCGTAGGCTCGTTCCTGGAGGGGGAGACCGTACTCGCGCTCAGTGGGCTCGCCGCGCAACGTGGCTACCTCGCGCTGCCGTGGGTGATCGCGATTGCCGCAGCAGGCGGATTTGTCGGGGACCAGGTGTACTTCGGTATCGGCCGACTGGTCGGCGCGCGGGTGATTGCGCGCTTCCCGAGCTTGCGCCCTGGCGTCGAGCGGGCCAGCCGCCTACTCCATCGCTACGCAGTGCCGCTGATCATCGGCATTCGTTTCATTTACGGCCTGCGCATCGTCGGCCCGATGGCGATCGGCATGAGCGGCATTCACTGGCTCCGATTCGCGCTATTGAACTTCATAGGAGCAGTGCTCTGGGCTCTCGTCGTGGTCGGTATCGGCTACGTTCTCGGCGACACACTGACCTGGCGCCTTGGCGATCTCTCGAGCATCGAGAAGTGGGTGTTCGCCGCTTTGGTCGCGCTCGGCATCGCGCTCGCGGCGGTCCTGCAAGTGCGTGGCCGCCGGAAGTCGAGAGCGCTGCACGCGCAATCGAGCCTCGGCGTTCCCGGTCGAGTTGATGGGTCGACTCAGCCGGAAATCCTCGACCGCGATTCCACAAACAAAAACCCCCGGGGGATGCCCGGGGGTGGGGAGAAGCGAGGCAGCTCTTAGGCGGCCCGTTTCTTGTCCTTCTCCTTGCTCACGACGGAGGTGGCGGCGGCGATGTTCGCCTCGGCGATCTCGGTTGCTTGCTTGGCGACCTTGGCGAAGCTGTCATAGGCCGAGTTCGCGGCGGCGAGCGCCGATTTCACCGCGGCGACCGCGACGTCCGAACCGGCCGGCGCGTTCTTGGCGAACTTGTCGAGCAGGCTCACGAAGGTGCGGTTGAACTCGCCCGCTTGGCCTTCGAAGAACTTGGTCATCTCGGCCTGCTGCTGGGTCGCGAGCTCGTACACGCTCCGCGAGTAGGCGATCGCCTTCTCGAGGTTGGGCTGAGCCGCGGCGACGTTGATGTTCACGTATTCCTGAACATCCTTCGCGTTAAGCAGGGCTTTCGCATGGCTGATGCTGTCCTCGAATGCGCTCTTAGTCGCGTTGAAGTTCAGCGCCGCCAGCTTTTCGTACGCGGCGAAGTTGGCGTTCGCCAGGGACAGGAGGGTTTCGACGCCGATCTTGCTGTTAGCTGCGATTTGCTCGGGGGTAACGTACATAGGGACTTTCCTCGCTCAATGGAATAGGGTGGGCTCGCTCGGTGGCTCAATGGCGGTGTATATTGCACTGCACAACGCGAATTCTACATAGGAATCATTGCAAGTCAACCAACATTTTGCATCGCAGCATAAAGAAAACCGCATTGCACAAGAAGAGACTTTGGATCAAGCGCTTAGGCGGGAGGGAATGACGGACGCCCACCGAGGGGCACTGCCCAGCGACGGCGGCTGGGTCCGATGGATGCCCGGAACCTTCGTGCTCCTCTGGGCAACCGGATTCATAGGCGCCAGGTACGGGCTGCCCTACGCCGAGCCGGCCACATTCCTGCTGCTACGCTTTGCCCTCGTGGTGGCCTTGCTGCTACCGATCGCGGTCGTGGGGGGCGCGTGCTGGCCGCCGAGCCGCGCTCAGGTCGTGCATCTCGCCGTGGCCGGGATCCTCGTCCACGGGGGCTATCTCGGTGGCGTCTTCAGCGCGATCCACGCCGGGATGTCGGCGGGTGTCTCGGCGCTCATCGTTGGGCTGCAGCCGGTCCTGACCGCGCTGGCCGCCGCACCGCTTCTCGGCGAGCGGGTCACGGCCAGGCAATGGCTAGGGCTTGCTTTCGGCTTCGGGGGTGTCGCGCTCGTCGTCGGGGACCGGGCGTCGCTCGGCGGACTCTCGGCGTACAGCCTCGCGATGGCCGTCGTCGCGCTCGTCTCGATCACGATCGGCACTGTCTATCAGAAGCGTTTCTGCGGGGCGTTCGACCTGCGCACCGGGGCGATCATCCAGTTCGTCGCGGCCGGCCTGGCACTCGCGCCGATCGCGATCGCGTTCGAGCACGCGCCGGTGCGCTGGACCGGGGAGTTCTTGTTCGCCCTCGCTTGGCTCGTAATCGTGCTGTCGATCGGCGCCATCTCGCTGCTTGCGCTCCTGATCCGGCGCGGCGCCGCGACGAAAGTCGCGAGCCTCTTCTATCTCGTGCCGGCGGTCACCGCCACCATTGCCTTCGTCCTTTTCGGTGAAACGCTCGGCCCGCTCGCGCTCGCCGGGTTCGGCGTCGCAGTCGCCGGGGTGGCGCTGGTGGTGCGCGCGTAGCACGCTAGAATCGCGCGCCGGCCGATTACAACGATGCTCGAATTCCGCGCGGAGACGAAGTTCGCGCGCCGTCAGGGAGCGGCGTCCGGATGAGCGACAGCGGCCGCGACACGCTGCCCCCGAAGCTCCTCGGCCTGCTCGTCGCCCTGACGCTGACCTGGGGCTTCAATTGGCCGATGATCAAACTAGCGATCGGTGGAATGGCGCCGATGCACTTCCGCACGCTCTGCCTCGCGGCGGGCGCAGTCGCACTCTTCGCAATGGCGGCGGCGGGCCGGATCGAGTGGCGGGTGCCGCGCCGCGAGTGGGGCCGGCTCGTGCTGATCGCGCTGTTCAACCTGACGGCGTGGAACATCCTGTCGGTCTACGGGGTCGCCCTGATGGCGTCCGGACGAGCGTCGATCCTCGGCTATACGATGCCGATGTGGAGCGTGCTCGCATCGACGTGGTTCCTCGGGGAGCGCTTCACCCCCCGCCGCGCCGTGGGCGTCGCCCTCGGCATGGGCGGGATGCTCCTGCTGCTCGGGAGCGAGTTCCACGCGCTCCAGCGGGCGCCGCTCGGCGCGCTGTGCATGATCGCGGCCGCGATCCTCTGGGCAATCGGGATCGTCTTGATCCGCAAGTGGGCGAGCGGCATGCCGACCACGAGCTACACCGCCTGGCAGATGGCGGTCGGCGTCGTGCCGATCTTCGCGCTCGCACTCGCCGTCGAGGAGGGCAGCTTCAATCCGTTCGCGCTCGCACCGGGGCCGATGCTCGGTGTCTTCTACAACATGTTCGTCGCGTTCGCCTTCTGTCACTGGGCGTGGATGAAGATCGTGCAGAACGCGCCCGCCGGAGTCGCGGGCCTCGCCACACTGATGGTGCCGGTAGTAGGGGTGTTCAGCGGCGCGCTGGTACTAGGCGAGACGCCGCGCGCGACCGACTACGCGGCGCTCGCGCTGGTCGTCGGATCGCTCGCGACGGTGCTGATTCCGCCGCGCCGGCCGGTCGCTCGAGCGGATGCGGACGCATGAGCCGCGTCGCACTGCCGGTCCGCGATCCCTGGGGGGGCGGGTGATCGGGTGGGTCGTCATCGGTGCGGCGGTCGTGCTCGGAGTCCCGGCCGCGATGTATCTGATCCAGGACAGCCTCCTCTTCTATCCGCAGCCGCTTGTCGGACCCGGCCCGGCGTCGCGCACCGCGCGCCCGGTCGAAGAGCTCGCGTTCGAAGGCGCGGACGGCGTGCGGCTGCGCGGCTGGCTGGTGAAGGGGGCAGGTGGGCGCACACCGCTGTTGATCTACTACGGCGGCAACGCCGAGGAGGTGTCGTGGCAGGCGGCGGAGCCGTGGCCGACCGACTGGTCAATCGCGCTCGTGAACTATCGCGGCTACGGCGCGAGCGAGGGCAAGCCCTCGGAGCGGGATCTCTGCGCGGATTCGCTGGTCGTGTTCGACGCGCTCACGCGCCGTCCGGACGTGGATCGCGCGCGGACCGTGCTCGTCGGCCGTAGCCTCGGCAGCGGCGTCGCGACCTACGTCGCTGCATACCGGCCGGTCGCCGGGGTCGTGCTGATTTCGCCCTTCGACAGCATGGTCGCCGTCGGTCAGCGGCACTATCCGTGGCTACCGGTGGGTCTCCTCCTCAAGCATCCTTTCGATTCGGCGTCGCGCGCGAGCGCGATCGAGGCGCCGCTGCTCGCGATCGTCGGGCGGCGCGACGGCATCATTCCCTCCGAGCATTCGCAGCGGCTGTTCGACGCGTGGGGCGGCCCCAAGCGCTGGGTCGAGCTGCCGCAGGCCGATCACAACGACCTCGGCGCCTGGCCGCAGTTCTGGCCGGCGATCACCGCGTTCCTGGACGAGCGGTAGCTAGCCCGGCACCGCGATCGCGCGCCGGCCCGGGATCCGGCCACGATCCCAGTGCAGAGCTGCCCAACCGAGCACGTCCCGGGGCGATGCCCCGCCGAGCGCTGCCGGCGGCGCTTGGCCGAGGAACCGCAGCGCGTCGAGCAGCGCCTCGGCGCCGCGTGACGGGTCGACCGGCTGAGCAAGCGTCTGTTTGGAGAGCTTCTCGCCGTGCGCGTCCGTCGCGACCGGGAGATGCAAGTACCGCGGCGTGGGGAGGCCGAGCAGATGCTGCAGGAAGATCTGCCGTGGCGTCGAGTCGAGGAGATCCGCACCGCGAACGACGTCGGTGATGCCCTGCGCGGCGTCGTCGACGACGACCGCGAGCTGGTACGCGAACTGGCCGTCGGCGCGCACGAGAACGAAGTCGCCGACATCGCGAGCAAGATCCTGGCGCACTCGCCCTTGCACGGCATCCTGGAACTCGATCGCGGCGCTCGCGACACGCACCCGCGTCGCGCGCGCCGCTCGTCCGGGGGGCAGCCCGCCGCGACAGGTCCCGGGGTAGACGAGGCTTCCATCCGGGCCGCCAACGGCCGAATCCGCGATCTCCTTCCGGGTGCATGCGCACGCAAACACCGCGCCGCGGCGCTGCAGCGACGCGAGCGCGGTGCCATACGTCTGTGCGCGAGCGCTTTGGTAGATCACCTGCTCATCCCACTCTAGGCCGAGCGCCGCGAGCGCCCGCAGGATGTCGCCGGCGGCGCCGGGGCTTTCGCGCGGCGGGTCGAGGTCTTCCATCCGCACGAGCCAGTCGCCGCGGTTCGCACGCGCATCCGCCCAGCTGCCGACGGCGGCGACGAGCGAGCCGAAATGCAGCGGGCCGGTCGGCGAGGGTGCGAAGCGGCCGCGATAACGGGGGAGTCCGGGACCGGCCATGAGCGATGGTAAGACGTCACGAGCGGATTTGCGGCCCTTACCGAGCGTGCGCTCGCGTTAGGAACTTGTTACTGGGCCTCCTGCCCAGATGGCACCTTATACTCGCCCGTCGGCGCGCGAAAATTAAATGGATAACGACGCGACCCCCTCGAGCTTCTCGCAGCCGCTGCCCCAGACCGTCCTGGCGGGCCGGGTGGCGATGCTCTACCGGCAGGCGGCGCCCGGCTTTCTCGTCACGCTCGCCGTCGCGGCGGTGTGCGCCGGAGTCCTCTGGCGCGATGTCGGCCGCGCCGCGCTCACCTGCTGGCTCATCGTCGTCGCGGGGATCACATTGCTGCGCTATCTCCTCGTGCGGCACTATGAGGCAGCGCCGCGGCCGCCCGAGGAAGGCATCCTCTGGGAGAACCGCTTCGTCGCCGGCGCCGCGGCGATGGGGATCGCCTGGGGCGCGCTGGCCGCGCTGATCAACCCGTCGAGCTATACGCTCCAGGTGTTCGTCGCGTTCGCCATCGGCGGCATGGCGATCGGCGGGATGGGCATGCTCGCGGCGAGCCGCCGCGCGTTTCTCTGGTTCGCGATCCCGATGCTCGGCGCGCAGGTCGCCGAGTTCCTCCTGCTCGGCGGGGACCTGTATCCGGCGATGGGGCTGCTCGGTCTGGTCTTCCTCGGCGCCGTGGTACGCATCTACAACGCGCTACACCGCACCGTGCTCGAGAACATCGAGCACGGGATCGTAAACGCGCGGCTGCTCGCGGAGCAGCGCGGGCTCTTCGACGCCGCCACGGTCGGCATCGTGTTCCTGCGCGAGCGCGCGGTCGTCGACTGCAACATGCAGTTCGAGCGCATGTTCGGATGGTCGCGCGCCGAGCTCGCCGGCCGCTCGAGCCAGCTGTGGTTCGCCGACGAGGCGGAATGGCGGGAGGTGATCGCGCAAACCGAGGGGCGAACGCGGGCCGGGCATCCGTACCGGATCGAGCTCGGGCTCAGGCGCAAGACCGGCGAGCGAATCTGGTGCGACACTTCGTGGCAAGCGGTCATTCCGCGGCGGCCGGAGCTCGGGCTGGTCGCGGTCTACGCCGACATCACCGAGCGCGAGCGGACCGCGGCGGCGCTGCGCGCGAGCGAGGAACGCCTGGAGCTTGCGATCCAGGCCTCGCAGGCGGGGATGTGGGACTGGGACATGGTGAGCAACGTGCGGCACGTGTCGGACCGCTTCAAGGAGATCCTGGGCTTCCCGGCCGACGCCGAGATCGTCCGGAGCTTCGATCTTGCCGATCGGCTGCATCCCGACGACCGGGGCCGCGTCCTCGCAGCGCTCGACGCGGCGGTGAACCGGGGCGTGCCGTTCGACCAGGAGAGCCGCCTGCGGCGCGCCGACGGCAGCCACGTCTGGGTGCAGGCCAAAGGGCATGCGGCGCGCGACGCGGGCGGAAAGGCGGTCCGTTTCGTCGGCTCGATCATCGATATCTCCGACCGCAAAACGGTCGAGGAGCGACTCCGCGAGAGCGAGGGTCACTTTCGGCACCTGGTCGAGACCGCGAACGATCTCGTGTGGGCGGTCGACCGCGACGGGCGCTGGACGTATCTCTCCCCCTGGGCGACCCGCCAGATCTTCGGCTGCGAGCCGGAAGACATGCTCGGTGAGCGGCTCGCGGACTCGCAGCCCGCGGGCGAGCGCGAGCGTACGCTCGCCATGCTCGCGCGCGTGCTTGCCGACGGCACCGCCTCGCACTTCGAGACCGTGCATGTCGACCGCAAGGGGGCCGAAGTAGTGCTGAGCCTGAACGCGACCCCGCTCCGGGGCGCGAACGGCGCCATCGTCGGCGTCACCGGGACGGCGACTAATATCTCCGAGCTCAAGCGGAAGGAGGCGGAGCTCTCGGCCGCGCTCGCCGAGCAGCAGCTCCTGTTCGACTCGGTGTCCGAGGGAATCGTTCTGCTGCGCCACGGCGTGGTACGCAAGTGCAACACGAAATTTGCGGAGATGCTCGGCTACAAGCCCGAGGAGCTGCTCGGACAGCCCGCGCTCGTGTGGTATGCGGATCCGGCCGAATGGGAGCACGTCGGGCGCAGCGCGCGCGCCACGATGGCGCGGGGGCGCGACTACGCGGGGGAACTGCTCGTCAAGCGCCGGGACGGAAGCCAGTTCTGGTGCGACATGCGCGGGCGGGCGATCGATCCGCAACGCGTCGACGAGGGTGCGATCTTCGTCTTCATCGACATCTCGGCGCGCAAGGAGCGCGAGCAGCGCATCCAGCATCTCGCCGATCACGACGCGCTGACCGGACTCCTCAACCGGCGGCTGCTCGAGGACCGCATGCAGCAGGCGGTGAACCTCGCGCGCCGCAACCAGTCGCTGGTCGCGGTGATGCTGATAGACCTCGACGGGTTCAAGGCGGTCAACGACCAGTACGGCCACCTCATGGGCGACTACGTGCTGCGGACGGTGGCGAAGCGCCTCAAGGACTGCGTCCGCGAATCCGATACCGTCGCCCGGCTTGGCGGCGACGAGTTCGTCGTGCTGCTCTCCGGACAGCGCTCGCCCGCGGACTCCGGCGTCGTCGCCGAGAAAATCCTGGGCACGTTGACGCAGCCCGTTGCCGCGGGCGGGCGCCGGTTCGAGATCGGGGCTTCGATCGGCATCAGCATCTTCCCGCGCGACGGCGCAACCGCCGAGAGCCTCCTTAAGCACGCCGACGCCGCGATGTACCGCGTGAAGGAGGCAGGTAAGAACCGGTACGAGTTCTACAGCTAGGGTCCGCCTTTCGTGTACGCTGCGGGCGCAGGATGGCCGGTCAACCTTCCTACCCTCAGGGGTTCCGCGCGCGCGCCTGGCGCCGCCTCGCTGGTGACGGCCTGACCGCGGCGCGCGTGGGCTGAGGGTTCGCCCGATGCTACTCGTCGAGCTCCTGGTCGGCCTGTTCGCCGCGGCGGTCGCGCTCTCATGGGCGGCGCGGAGCGTCGACGTCCCCTATCCGATCGCGCTCGTCCTCGGCGGGGCGCTGCTCGGGTTCGTCCCGGGCCTCCCCCGGCTGCCGCTGGACCCGAACCTCATTCTCGTCGTCGTGCTGCCACCGGTCCTGTACCAGGCGGCGCTGCTGACGTCGTGGCGGGATTTCCGCGCGAACATCCGGGCGATCTCGCTGCTCGCCATCGGCCTCGTCGTCGCCACGACGGTCGCCGTCGCCGCCACGTTCAAATGGCTGGTGCCGGAAGCGCCCTGGGCGGCGGCCTTCGCGCTCGGCGCGATCGTTTCCCCGCCGGACGCGGTGGCGGCCACGGCGGTGCTCTCGCGCATGAACATTCCGCGCCGGATCGTGACGATCCTCGAGGGCGAAAGCCTCGTCAACGACGCCTCGGGGCTCGTGCTGTACCGCTTCGCGGTGGCCGCTGCGCTCACCGGCGCCTTCTCGCTCGCCCAGGCCACGTGGCAATTCGTGGTGATCGCGGCTGGGGGGGTTGCGATCGGGATTGCGCTCGGGCGGCTCTTCGTCGCGATCCACAGGCACCTAGGCGATACGCTGGTCGAAACCCTGCTATCGCTCGTGCTCCCCTACGCGGCATATCTGGTCGCCGAGTCGGTCAATCTCTCCGGAGTGCTCGCCGTGGTCGCCGCGGGCCTGGTGCGGGCGCGTTACGCGCGCGAGGCGTTTTCGCCGGAGGCACGGCTGGTCACGCAGTCGGTTTGGACCGTGGTCGTGTTCTTGATGAACTGCTTCGTCTTCATCCTGATCGGTCTCAAGCTCCCCGACATCGTCGCGGGGCTGCGGGGACAATCGGTGGCCGAAGCGATCGGGTACGGCCTCGCGTTGAGCCTGATTGCGATTGCGGTCCGGATGGCGTGGGTCATCGCGGCCACATATCTGCCGCGCCGCCTGCTCGCCTCGCTCGGCTGGCCGCAACACTCGCCGCCGTTGCGGCACGTGGCGGTCGTCGGGTGGTGCGGGATGCGTGGGATCGTGTCGCTTGCGGCGGCGCTCGCGCTGCCGATGGCGAGCGACACCGGTGCGCCGTTTCCGGAGCGCGCGCTCATCGTGTTCGTCAGCTTCGTGATCATCGTCGTGACGCTCGTGCTGCCCGGCTTGACGCTGGCGCCGTTCGTCCGGGCGTTGCGGGTCGGCGGCGATTGGAGCGTGCAGGATGAGCAACGGCTTGCTCGCGGCCAGACGGCGCGCGCGGCGCTGCTCGAGCTTGCCAAGCTCGAAGCCGAGGGGGAGATCACCCCCGATGTGGGCGAGTTCCTCCGGCGGGAGGCCGAGGTGCGGCTGATGCGCGCCTCCCCGGCGGGTTTGGTGCTCGCGGACGGCGACGATCCGTGGTGCAAGGCACGGCTCGCATTGGTGCGCGCCGAGCGCCGGCGACTGATCACGCTATGGCGCGAGGGTAAAATCGGCGACGAGGTCCTGCATGAGATCGAGCGCGAGCTGGATTTCGAGGAATCACGGCTCGCCTAGCCGGGGGGTGCTCGTCGCCGCGGCATTCGCAACGGCGCTCGCGCTCGGGCCGGCCGCAGCCCGCGCCGCGAAGCAGGAGTTCCACGCCGGGCTGCTGTGGCGCATCTCCAAGCCTGGAGTCAAGGACAGCTTCGTCTTCGGCACGATCCATCTTCCCGACCCGCGCGTCAACGCGGTCCCGAAACCGGTCGACGATGCGCTGGCGGAATCGCGGACGCTGGCGATCGAGCTCGTCCCGGGCGCGATCGCCGACGCGCGCGTGTTCGACCTCGAGCTGCTGGAGGACGGGCGCACTCTCGAGTCGCTGATCGGTCGGGAAGCGCTCATCCGAGTGCGCGAGCGGCTCGTCGCGCAGGAGATTTCCGAGCCCGTCCTCGCGCGGCTGAAGCCCTGGGCGGTGCTCGTCAAGCTCGGCCCGACGTCGCCGCGGGACGGGGAGCAGGGTCTCGACCAGCGCCTGCTCGCAGTCGCGCGCGCACGGCGGATACAGGTCGCGCCGCTCGAGCTGCCCGAGGAGCAGATCGCGGCGTTCGATTCCGTGCCGATGGACTCGCAGGTGGCGCTACTGAAGCACGCCCTCGACCATCGCGACGCGCTCGACGCCGCCGTCGCACCGACGATCGACGCGTGGTTGCGGGGTGACCTGGCCGGGCTCGCGCGGATCGGCGATCGGATGGGAGAGCGCTTTCCCGGTATGGGCTCCCACTACCGCGAGCTCACCAAGCAGATCGTCCACAACCGGACGATCCTGATGCATCACCGCCTCGCGCTCCCGCTGCGCGGGGGTCGGGTGTTCGTCGCTGTGGGCGCCATGCATCTCTACGGGAGCAAGGGACTGCTTGCGCTGCTCCAGCGCGACGGCTACCGCGTGACGAGAATCGCGTGAGCGTCGTCGTCCTGATCTCCGGCCGCGGCAGCAACCTGCGCGCGCTCGCCGACGCTGGATTGCCGATCGCCGCGGTGCTCAGCAACCGGGCCGACGCGGCCGGCGTGGAGTTCGCGCGCGGACGGCGCATCCCGACCGCGGTCGTGGCGCACACGGCCTACCGCTCGCGCGATGCGTTCGACGATGCGCTCGCCGCCGAGATCGACCGCTACCGGCCGAAGGTCGTGGCGCTCGCCGGCTTCATGCGCATCCTGACCCCGGCGTTCACCGGAAGGTATGCGGGACGGCTCCTCAACATCCATCCGTCGCTGCTGCCGGCGTTTCCGGGGCTCGATACCCATGCGCGCGCGCTCGCGGTGGGCGTGAAGCTGCACGGCTGCACCGTCCATTTCGTGACCGCCGATCTCGATCACGGTCCGATCGTGATCCAGGCGGCGGTGCCGGTGAAGCCGGGGGACGACGCCGAGCGACTGGCCGCCCGCGTGCTTGCGCAGGAGCACCGCATCTATCCGCAGGCCGTCCGCTGGTTGCTCGACGGAAAGCTCGCGACCGAGGACGGCGTCGTCCACGTTCGCACGCCCGGCGCGCGGCAGTGGCTGCTCGCCGACGAGTGAAGGTTGCGGCCGTGGCCGAGCGGCCCGGTGCCGCCTGATGCGCATCACGCACGGGTTAGTCGATGCGCTTTCCGCGGCGGCGCAAGCGGTGCTGCGGCTCGAGCGGCCGGCGGACGCGGTGCTAGCCGGCTTCTTCCGCGCCAACCCCAAGCTCGGTCAGCACGACCGAGCGTTCGTCGCCGAAACGCTGTATGCCCTCCTGCGCCGCAAGCGGCTCGTCGAGGTCGCCGTGGCGCAAACGGGTCTCTCCCGGCCCGGCGGCCGGGCGCTCGCGCTCGCGGCCGCAGTGCGGGTGCGCAATCTGAACGTTCGGGAGCTCGCGGAAGCGGTGTCGCCCGCCGAGGCGCAGTGGCTGGAGGCGGTGAAGGGCGCCGCGCGCGGTCCGCTGCCCTTCGCCGTGGAATGCGATCTTCCGGACTGGGTGATCGCGCGCCTCGTGCCTGTGCTCGGCGAGCAAGGCCTCGTGCGCCTCGCGTCGGCGCTGAACCAGCCGGCGCCGCTCGACCTGCGCGTGAACGCGGCGAAGGGCGACCGCGAACACGTCGCGGCGCAGCTCGAAGCCGGTGGCATCGCGGCGCGGCCGACCCCGTACTCGCCGCTCGGGCTGCGCCTCGAAGGCAAGCCGGCGCTCAGCCGCCACCCGCTGTTCACGTCGGGCGCAATCGAAGTGCAGGACGAGGGCAGCCAGGTCCTCTGCAACCTGCTTGCGCCGCGGCGGGGCGAGATGGTGGTGGACTTTTGCGCAGGCGCGGGCGGCAAGACGCTCGCGCTTGGCGACGCGATGCGCTCGACTGGCCGCCTGTACGCATTCGACGTGTCGGAAAAGCGGCTCGCACAGCTGCGCCCCCGCTTGGCGCGCTCCGGGCTGTCGAACGTTCATCCGCAGCGCATCGGCAGCGAGCGTGACCCAAGGGTGAAGAGGCTGTCCGGTAAAATCGACCGCGTTCTGGTCGATGCGCCGTGCACCGGCCTCGGGACGCTGCGCCGGAACCCGGACCTCAAGTGGCGGCAGGACGAAGCGGCGCTCGGCGAGCTCGTGCGGAAGCAGGCGGCGATCCTCTCGGGCGCCGCCGGCCTAGTGAAGCCCGGCGGCCGGTTGCTGTACGCGACCTGCAGCATCTTGCCCGAGGAGAACGAAGCGATCGTGCAGGGTTTCCTCGCCGGCAGCTCCGAATTCGCGGTCGTCCCCGCGCGGCCCGCGCTCGCGGCGAGCGGGATCACGCTTCCTGCGGAGGAGTCGGACGATGCTTTCCTGCGGCTTCGGCCCGATGTCCACGGCACCGACGCGTTTTTCGCCGCGCTGATGGAGCGGGGCGCTTGAGACTGGGGTGTGCCGTGCCCATGCTTGTCGCGCTCGCCGCGGCCGTCGGGGCGGCGGCGCAGCCGGCGGCACGGCCAGCACCGCCGTTTTCGGCGACCGGGAGCAGCGTTCAGCTCGCGTTCACGCCCTGGGAAGATGCCGAGGGCATGGTAGTGGAAGCGATCAACGAGGCGCAGCGGCAGATCCTGGTCCAGGCATTCTCGTTCACAAGCCGGCGGATCGCGTCGGCGCTGGTCGCCGCCCGGCGGCGCGGCGTCGAGGTTCTGGTTACCGCCGACCGCGAGCAATCGCTCGGCGGGGAAGGGGCCCGCCTCCGCGAGCTCACCGCGGCCGGCATTCCGGTGTGGCTCGAGACCCGGTACGCCGCGGCCCACAACAAGGTGATGATCATCGACGCTGCGACCCGCGATGCGACCGTGATCACCGGCTCGTTCAACTGGACCGTCGCTGCACAGCGGAAGAACGCCGAAAACGTTCTCATCCTGCGACGGAACCGCGACGCGGCGCGGGCGTATGCGGCCAACTGGCAACGCCATCGCGACCAGGCGGTGCCTTACGCCGGCCAGAAGCAATGACCGAGTCCTCGGAAGCGCACGTACGGAACCTGATCCTGGAAGTCTGGGAGGATCTGCAGCGGCCAGACGTGCTGTGGCAGGTCGCAGCGCTCGTCACGTGTCTCGTCCTCGCGTGGGTCCTCGCCCGCACGGCTCGCCGGCGTGCCCCGGAGGGCGCGGCGAGGAGATGGCAGTTTGGGGCGGAGGGCTTGAAGCTAGTCCTGTTCCCGACCTTCGCATTCGTGCTGTTGCTGGTAGCGCGGGCGGCCCTGCAGCCGTTGATGAAGGTCACGCTGCTCGACTTGGCGATCCCGCTCGCCGGCTCTGCGGCGCTGATCAGACTCCTCCTCTACACGCTGCGTTATGTGTTCGCACCGAGCGGCGTGCTCGCCGCCTTCGAGCGGACGATCGCGACGGTCGTGTGGGGTGGGGTCGCGCTCTACCTGGCAGGAGCGCTGCCAGACCTCCTCCGGTGGCTGGACGCGGTCAGCCTGCCGGTGGGTCGTCAGCGGATCTCGCTGCTGCTGGTGTTGCAAGCGCTGTCATGGGCGACCGTGACGGTCCTAGCCGCCCTCTGGGCGGCGAGCGCAATCGAGACGCGACTGATGCGCGCCGAGAGCGTCGACGCGAATCTGCGCGTGGCGTTCTCGCGCCTGATGAAGGCGGCCCTGGTCTTGGTCGCCATCGTCGTCGTGCTGCCAATGGTCGGAATCGACCTGACGGTCCTCAGCGTCTTCGGCGGCGCGCTCGGCGTCGGTCTCGGCTTTGGTCTCCAGAAGATCGCGTCCAACTACGTGAGCGGATTCATCGTGCTCCTCGAGCGGTCTATCCGTCTCGGCGATCTGATCACCGCGGACCAGTTCTACGGCGAGGTGAAGGACATCACGACGCGCTACGTCATCGTTCGAGCGTTCGACGGCCGCGAAGCGATCATCCCGAACGAGCTGCTCATCACCTCGAAGGTCCTGAATCACTCCTACACGGACCGGAAGATTCGCCACGCGCTCCAGATCCAAGTCGAGTACGGCTGCGACGTGGAGGAAGCGGTCCGCCTGATGGAGGGCGCCGCATCGCACCATCCGCAGGTCAGTAAAAAGCCCTCGCCGAAGGCGCTGCTAACGCGGTTCGGCGAGTCGGGGGTCGAGCTCGAGCTCGGATACTGGGTCGGTGACCGGCAGGAGGGGACGGACGGCGTGAAGTCTGAGCTCGGACTCGAGGTCCTCCGATCGTTCCGCAAGGCAGGCATTGCAGTCCCGTACCCGCACCGCGAGGTCCGTCTGCTCCGCGACCGGGGCAAAATGCCGCCTGCGCCGAACGTTCCATAAGCCGAGGGGATTCCGCCAACTCGCGTCGGCCGGTTTTCCCGTAGAATCCGGCGCCAACCTCATTCCGGCCAGGGGGCCGAGAAAAAGAGGGCGCTTTCCCGCTCGTGGAGAACCACAACTCAATGTACGCTGCCGACTACCTGTTTGCCGGCCTGTTTGACCTGCCCTGGTGGGGTCTCGCGATCGTCGCGCTTGCGCTGACGCACGTCACGATCGCGGCGGTCACGATCTATCTGCATCGCTGCCAGGCGCACCGGGCGCTCGATCTGCACCCGCTCCCGGCCCACTTCTTCCGGTTCTGGCTGTGGCTCACGACGGGGCAGGTGACGAAGGAGTGGGCGGCGATTCATCGCAAGCACCACGCCCGCGTCGAAACCCCCGAGGATCCACACAGCCCCCAGCAGCTCGGCATCAACCGCGTGCTGTGGACTGGGGTGCTCTTGTACGTGAAGGAAGGCCGCAACCAAGACACGCTCGAGCGCTACGGGCACGGGACGCCCGACGACTGGGTGGAGCGCAACGTGTACTCGAAGTACACATTGACCGGCATCGTCCTAATGGGGCTCGCCGACCTGTTGCTCTTCGGCATTGTCCCCGGCCTCGCGATCCTCGCAGTCCAGCTCGTCTGGATCCCGTTCTGGGCGGCGGGCGTGATCAACGGCGTTGGGCACTACTGGGGCTACCGGAGCTGGGACACCCCTGACGCGAGCACCAACATCGTGCCGGTCGGCCTCCTGATCGGGGGCGAGGAGTTACACAACAACCACCACGCCTACGCGACCTCGGCTAAGTTTTCGACCAAGTGGTACGAGATCGACCTCGGCTGGCTCTACATCCGCATCCTCGCGGCGCTCGGCCTGGCGGAGGTCAAGAAGCTCGCGCCGAAGCCGCGGCTTGCAGCCGCGAAATCGGTGGTCGATCTCGAGACCCTGCAGGCAGTGATCGCGAACCGCTACGACGTCCTCGCCAAGTACGCCAAATCTCTCCGGAAGACCTATGCGGAAGAACTCGGCAAGCTGAAGCACTTCGCGCCTCAAGATGCCGAGCTGCTGCGGCGCATCCGGCGCTGGCTCAGCCGCGACGAGCGGCGTCTGCCCGCGACCGAGCAGGCGCGACTGGCGGAGATCCTGACGAAATCGAAAGCCCTGGAGACCGCCTACGCGATGCGGCGCGAGCTCGCGGCGCTTTGGGAGCGGTCGTCGGCCTCGGGCGAGCAGCTCGTGGGACAGCTCCAGGACTGGTGCCATCGCGCCGAAGCAAGCGGCATCGCGCCGCTGCGGGAGTTCTCGATCCGGCTGCGGTCGTACGCTTAGGCCGACGCCGGAAAGAAAAAAGGCCCGCGCTGCGGGCCTTTTCGTTTGTGTCTTCTCCGCGAGCTACTTGAGCTTCACTTCCTTGTAGACGACGTGCTTGCGCGCCTTTGGGTCGTACTTCTTGATCTCGATCTTGTCCGGCGTGGTCCGCTTGTTCTTGGTGGTGGTATAGAAATGGCCCGTCCCGGCCGTCGACTCGAGTTTGATCTTCTCGCGCATGATAGTCCTTTCCTAGAGCTCGCCGCGCTCCCGCAGGTCCTTGAGCACGGCCTCGATGCCTTTCTTGTCGATCAAGCGTAAGCCGGCGTTCGAGACGCGCAGGCTCACCCAGCGCTTCTCGCTCTCGACCCAGAAGCGGCGGTACTGAAGGTTCGGCAGGAACCGGCGCTTGGTCCGGTTGTTCGCGTGGGACACGTGGTTCCCAACCTGGGGCTTTTTGCCGGTGATCTGGCAGATTCGCGCCATCGCGGCGTTCTCCTGTTCGCGGAAAGGCGCGGATTATAGGGGAGAAAGCGTTTCCCGATCAAGCGCTTCCCTCACAGCAGCCCACGCTCGGCGAACGACATGGCGGCGCCGCGCCCGACGACGAAATGGTCGAGGACCTTGATGTCCACGAGCGCGAGCGCGCGCTGAAGCGTGTCGGTGAGGATCTGGTCGGCCTGACTGGGCTCGGCGACGCCCGAAGGGTGGTTGTGCGCATTATGTGCCCGGGATCATTCTGTGTCCGTCGGTGCACAGGGTTCTGATAGTCCAAGTGTTTTTTCGGCGTCTGGCCACATAACGGTGACTCCGGCAGATGCTACCCACTCCTTTCCTACCACAGAGGGGTGGTTGTCATGTTGGAGCATTACTACTCTCGGCCGGCGACGGTCGATCGGATTCGATCACTCTGGCTCGGTCCCGCGATCAGTCGGTACGCCGAGTGGATGGCGGATCAGCAAGTCGCGCGCGCCTCGGCGCTATTCAGGCTACAGACACTGGCACTCTTTGACCGGTTCGTGACCTCCCGGAACGTCCGCTCGCTCGAGGAGCTGCCAGCGCAGATCGAGCCGTTCATCGAGGAGTGGCGGCGCACTCGAGGACATCGCCCCCACTCGGGCTCTTATCGCCGGTGGCTGCGTGCGCAGCCACGAGCGACCATCGAGCGACTGCTGCGCCTTGTGATTCCGGGCTACGTGGGCACGGTGCGACGTCAGCCGTGGCCGCTTCGCGATCTTGCGCCCGGGTTTCTTGAGCACTTGCGCGATGAGCGGGGTCTGCGGCCGGACACCCTCGTGGGTTACGAGCACCACCTGCGGGTGTTCGAGCGGTTCTTGCAGGCAGCGGCGATCACTGACCTGTCCGCACTCACGCCAGCCATCGTGAGCCGGTTTTTACTCGAGAGCACCGCACGGATCTCTCCCCTGGGGCGGCAGGGCCGCGCCGGCGCGCTTCGCGTCCT
>Ga0126369_10000399_pt1 | contig 28364 bp, 32 predicted proteins | sample PanSoiMetaPlot_1_FD_109646 | JGI IMG/M metagenome (GOLD analysis project Ga0126369, IMG submission 109646) | Tropical forest soil microbial communities from Panama - MetaG Plot_1 | ecosystem: Environmental > Terrestrial > Soil > Tropical forest > Bulk soil | place: Panama | collected 2016-02-17
CCCTACTGGGACCTCGAATACTACGGCGACGAGATGGAGCAGCTCGGCAAGGGCAATGAATATCCCGAGTTCCTGCGTCGACTCGGCAAAGTCTGCGAAGCGAACTTTCGCTGTCTGAAGAGCGGCTCGTTCTGTGTCTGGTGCATCAACAACTTCCGCAAGGACGGAAAGTTCTACGCGTATCGCACACACACAGAGCAGCTTCTGCGCGACGCTGGCTTCACGATGCACGACGAAGTGATCACTGATCTCGGCGGCTCATTCGGGCAAGCGTTCGCGTCGCAGATCGTCGAGAACAAGATCATTCCGAAGCGTCACGAATACGCGCTGATTTTTCGCAAGCCGTGATCAGAGCGACATCGAGATGAAGCCGCCCGATGAACCGAGCGCGCCGAGCGCAGGATCGTAGGTGCCAGTGATGATCGAATTGTGAACGATGTGAATCTGTCCACCCTGCTTTGATTGCAGATCGTAGACTGTGTTCAGCGCGATCGCGCTCATGACGTCGATCGACGCGAGAACGATGCCGACCATCACAGCTTGCGCGCCGAATTGATTCCAGCCGATCACGTAGCCGCCAGCTGACGAGCCTGTGTTGCCGACACCGACAAAGCCGCGAGTGTCGCTTCTGATGCCTGTGTTGCCGTTCGAGCACGCATACGTCGTGCTGCCGCCTGCGCCCGTAACGTAAGAGCCACCAACAACCCAGAGACCATAAGTGACATTGCCGTTCCACGTGAAACGCGCATAACCGCTGACAGGACTCGGCGCGTTCAATAAGACTGTGCCGCTCGGTCCGACTTCCATTGCAGCGCCGCACGCATTCGCAGCGACGACTGGCGTGAGATAGCAAGCAGCAGCTGCAATGCCAAAGCCGATGGCATAATTGACAGCGACGACGTTCTCGAATCCACCGTATGGACCAAAGATGCTGAACGCTGTGCCAAGTTGCGCGCCGACGCTCGCGCGCAAGCCGAAATTCTTGATCAGCTTGATGCCATTCGGGCAGTTGAACACAGTCGTAGTGTTTGTGCTGAACTGTGTCGGGAACACGAGCAGCTTCGTTGTCGAGAGACATGCGATCGACGCCGGCGGCAGCACATTGTAAATCTTCATGCGCATCGTGACACTCGTGCCACCGACGACTGTGATGTAGCCGCAACCTTCGAGCTGCGCAGTCGGCGCGTCGTAGAGATAGCAGACATCATTGACAGCGATGCCAGTCGTGCTCGCGACGGGAATGACGACATCGATGTCTGGTAGTGTTCCGCTTCGCGTGATGTTGGTAGCGGGACGCATCGTCTTCTCGACGACATCGAGACCGATCACTTGAATCTGCTCAGCATCAGGATGCGTGAAGTTGATCGGCACTGTCTGCGTGAAGTGCCCGCTGTAGACGTGAATCGTCGCTGTCTTGTCAGACGGAATGTGAAACGCGAGCAAGTAGTCGTGCGCAGCTTGAATCGTCGGGAATAGCACAGTCGGATCGGTGATGCCAGGGTAGGTCGCCGGCACATACAGATCGACATTCTGCGTCAGCTGCTTCTGCGCGATCGTGATCGTGTTGTGCAGTGCGTCTTCAGTGAGATCAATGCCAACGCCTTCGACGAATCGCTTGAAGCGCAGAAGATTGCCGATTGCCTCTTTGTAAGGACCCGGTCCGGTAGCGTCAGTGCCTACGTTCTCGCCCAAGACAGCATCAGTCGGCCCGATCTGAATCACGAGCGACGCCGCAGGGATGCGATCGATGATCAGCTTGATCTTGTAGCCGTAGAACGTCGGCGCTGCAGGATCGATGTGATCGACAGGATCGAGAAACGCATTCGCGACGCTGTAGAGCCGATCACTCTCAGTGCCGATGTGCGCCATGATGCCGACTTCATGCAGATCGAACGCGTGCGGCGCTGTGTCGCTTCTGAACACGCCCTCAACGAGCAGCTGCCCGTTCCCGTCGTCATTCTTCGTGTTGATCACGACGTTCATCTCGAAGTGAATCAGCGCAGTGAGCGGCCAGAGATCGCTCGCTTGCGATGCAGAACCACTGCCGACAACGATCTTCGAGATCGTGAGTGTCTCGCCATTCTGCGCTCTGCCGAGCATCGATCGCCCAGCGTTGGTAAATTCTTGTTTGCTTATGCTCATGGGTAGTCTGGTGCCTCGCTTTCTTTGTAGATGAACTGCAGTGTCATGCCTGCCCAGCCGATGTCGCAGTCGCTCGTCGTCATTCTGAAGATGCCCTCAAGCCAGCGACTGACGGGCTTGTAGGCGTTGATCAGCGCCATGACTTGCTCGTAGTCGTCAGGCTGAATGACTCGCTCATCGATCAGAACTCTGAAGCGATAGCGGTCATGCCACGAGCCAGTGCCCTTGCGCCAAATCTTGTTCGTCGACACGCCAGTCGTCAGCAGATCAATCGGCGCGCCGCTGATCGACAACGCGACTTGGAATGTGTTCGTCGTCTTGTTCACTACGCGATACCAGAGACCGGGAAGCAGCGGCTGTGGCAGCTGCGTGTCAGGCGGGCTTGGGCTGAATGCTCGCGTCGGCAATGGCGTCGGTGGTTCGAACCGGATCTGATCGTTGTTGATGAAGACGTGCGCAGGAATTGTGAACGTGTTCGTCGTGATGTTGACTGCTGACGGGCCGAACGTGTAGAGCATCGCGTCAGGATTGTCGATCGGGTAGTTCGGCGGCAGCGGCACCATGTATTCGTACCACTCGAGCAACGTCGCGCCCCCGGGCCAGAACATGTCGAGCACGTCTTGCACGAGCTGCACCGTGCCCTTGCGCATGTGCCACTGAATCGAATTGAAGACGAGCTGTCGGCGAAACTCGATCGGCTGTGTTGCATCGTAGAAGTCGACATGAAATTGCCACGCGAGGATGTCGATCAGATTCGAGTCAGTAAGACTGAGAATCTGTGAGATGAAGATGATCGCAGACAGCGTCGGTGGAATCGAGTCAGGCGTCCCGTCTGTGACATCGATGATCTCGTGCATCTGTTCATCGAATGCTTCGCACGCAGACTGCACCTGTCGGTCGTATGAGATCGATGGCGTGCAAAGATCAATCAGTCCTAAGTCTCGCAGCTGCTCAGCCATTAGATGTCCTCGAGTCCTTTGTAGTTGATGATCGGCGCTGTCACGTCGCTGTGAACTGCGAGCTGGTCGAAGTTCATCACTTGAAACGAAGGCGATGGTGAATTGATCACGACGCGCTTCGCACCCGCCTCGAGCATTCGCTTTGTGAGTTCGCTGCCGTTCAGATCGCGCGAGATCGCGTTGCGCTGCCATTGAATCCAGTCGAGCGCTGCTTGATTCACAGCTGCTTGAATCGAGTCACTGAGCACTGCGTTCGCCTGCAGGATCCAGTAGTCGACGTTCAACGTGTAGACAAACGACGTCGCGACTTTGACTGTGACGTAGTCAGTGACAGGACGCTTCGTGTCAGCGCTCACAACTGGCGCGACGACGTTGTCACAGAAGTCCTGCGTCGGCAGCTCGCCGTTGCGCAGCAGCGGATAGATCCACACTTCGCCTGCGATCTCAGGCGCGCTGTGAATCTGCGCTTGAATGATGTCTGCGCTCGCGCTTAACGTCCAGAACTCATACGCTTCGCGAGGACCGCAAGTGGAAAACGACTCAATGGCGAGCCAGATGCGGTAGCGGTATTGCTCATCAGTCTCAACATCGCTGCCGCCTTGACTGACGTCTGTGTTCGCAACGCTCACGCCGAAGGGCTGATTCCAATTGATGATGCTGTTGATCTGCCCAGCTGCGAAACCGTTGCCGATCGCGCCTGCAACGAGCGCTTGCGCTGGGACGTCGCCGGTGAGTGACGGCGACAGAATCAAGCCTGACTCGAGCGTCTGAAAGACCACGCCGTTGGGCGCCTGACACATCGTGCCTTGAGGGATTGACACGTCGAATGCAAGCGGAGCTGCGAGCGTGAAGCGCAGCGTCGTTGTCGCGTTCTGCGCTTGCAGTCGCAGCGCTCGATCGCCATACAGCGCAGCGAGATTGTCCAAGTAATCGTCGCGCGCATACTTGAGCAGGTTCTGCTTGCCAGTGAAGTCGATGATCGTGCGCTGATGCGACAGCCAATGACAGACGACGAGCAGAAAGAGTCGCACAGGATCGCCAGGTGCGAGCGACTTCGCGACGCCAGTCAGCGCTTTGAACGCTTGCTCATAATCAGCGATGACTTCGCTCACGATGATCGTCGGGTCTTTGACTGCGAAGTCGATGTCAGGCACGAACGGCAAGCCGTAGTCGGGCGTGCCGACGTCGCCGTCAGTTGTTGTTGTCGCAATGATTGGCGGGTCTGGTGAAGGTGAGATCGCTCTTGTTGGCATAAGCGTGTGTTTCTAGTTCATGCAGGCTGCAGCTTGTATTTCTTGCCGTTGACGACAGCAGCTTTGCCGGGCCAAAGCTCGTAGAAATAGATCAGACGATCGTCGCCGTTGTTCGCGCTGACTGCTGGATTGATGAATTGCGCGAGACAGATCGCAGCTTCGCCTGTCTTGTTTTCAGGCCCGATCTCACCGATGACACCTGGGCTTGACTTCATCGAATCGAGTCGCGTGAGCTTCCCTTGACAGCCGAGCACGACTGGCTCTGGCATCATGCGCACCTGCGGTGGGATGACGATGTAGCGGTCCTTGTCAGCGTTGAGATATGGGTTGTAGGCAGTCTGATCGAGCGGCGAATTGTCGCCGTGATGATCGCCTGTGCCATCTGTGCAGACATCGAGATTGCTGACGAAGCAGATGTATTTACCATTCGGGGTTGTGTAGATCGTCACGCCACCGATCACAGTCAGCACTTGCAAGTTGTGCGCTTTGATATGCGCTTTGCCGTGTTCACTCAGTTGTTTTTTTGCCATTTGGTTCTCCGTTGATGATTTTTGTCTTCGTCTTCGGCTGCAGACCCATCAGAAAAGCTGCGATCGCGAGACCGTATGCGACGCCGCTCGTGTTGCTGACTTTGAAGCCGAGAAACTCGAGCAGCATGTCGACGTCTTTGCTCGTCGCTTTGAGAATTGTCAGCGCAGCCGTTATCACTGACGCTGCGATGATACGCCCACGGTCTGACTTCCACCACTGCGCGAAACTGAAGTCTTGCGCGTGGACGCGCCAATGCTGAATAAAGAGAAAGAGGCCCCATGTGACGATGCAGCTGATGACATTGAAGAATCGCTGCGGCCACAAAGGCACCTGATCATGAATCTGCTGCGCTGTGATAAGTAGGTGAATCATGGCGTCAAAAGTTCCGCTCGTAGAATGGCTACCGTGTGGACAGCACTCGCACCGCCGTTATAGCTCACACCGATTGTCGTCGCGGTAGTCGAATTAAAAGCGTTGCCAGAGCCAGGTGACCCCATCAGCACTTGACCGACAGCGACCCATCCGGCATTGCCCGTAGCGTTATGCACGATATTCATCGTGCAAAGACTGCTTGCCGATGTGCCAGGAGTGATCACGGTCATCCAAACGTCGACGACGGCGACGTCAGCGAGAGCAGTTCCAGCAACAAGAACTGGCGCGAAGACGCTTGTGTCTGATGTAGTCCCAGCAGTTCCTATCCGTAGCGTTATCAGAGGTACCGCAGTGCCAACTGCTGTTTTCTGGATAGTGAGCTGACAATGGTATTGGCTGCCAGCAACAAGATCGCCAGCTGCAACTACGATCTTGCTGCTGTTGATATAAGTGTCAGAAGTGAACGGGTTTTGTGTGGCTGTCGAAGAGTTCGTCAGTATTGTTGGCTTCCACGCTGGCACTCCTGCTTCACTGCGCAGCGTGTATTTGGTCGTGCCTTTCGCGAGATGATTCCATGTGCCAGTTGCAGAGATGTATGGCAGATCATTCGCAGCCCACGCACTTGAATCCTGACCTGTGCCGCCGGCTGCCGGCGCTACATCTGTGCCATTCCAAGTGCCAGTGCCGATCGTGCCGACAGTCGTGATGTTCGTCGAGCCACTGCCGCTGATGTCAGCATAGGTCGGCTGCGCGTAACTGACTACGCCGCCAGCGCTGACTGCATTTGCGAACTGACTCGCACCAGCTGTGCTCGGGATGACAACAGTCATGTTCACCGCGCTGTCAGGAATGTTGACTGTGCGCGTATTCCCAGCCGTTATGCTGCTAAGGTTAAACGCGGCCTGCTTGCTCGTCGTTCCTTGATCCTGAAGTAGGAACTGACCAGTCTTCGCAGCGTATGTGTTCGTGTTGTCAAACGTCTTGCTGCTGATTGTCGTCGGCAGCTGCGCGTTCACGAGCGATTGAAACCCGGGTGCTGTCGTCGAGCCAGTGTTGTTGCCGAACACGGTATTAGCCGCTGCGGTGGTCGCGCCGATACCGCCATTGCTCACTGTCAATGTCCCGCTGACACCATTGCTTAGAGGCACTTGTCCCCATTGCGGCATGCCGCTGAGTCCTGTGTTCAGAAGGGCTCGCGTCAATGTTACGTTAGCAGGCAGCGCAGTGAGAGTATTCGTGGCATTGGCGTAGATTATGTCACCCGTCGCGTAACTCGTGAGACCAGTGCCGCCGAGTGTCGGTCCAATGCTCGTGATGCCCTGAATGTGCGTTGCATCAGTCCACTGCGCGAGCTGATTGATTGTCGGTGTGCCGCTGTTGCTCACGTTCCCGCTACCGCCACCGCCTGTGACCCACTGCGTGTTGTAGTTCGTGCTGTCGATCTTCGAGAGCACTTGTCCCGCTGTGCCACCGCTCGGCACTGTGCCAAAGCCTGTTTTCGTCGCGCTCGTCAGATCGATCGTGCCGTTGACTGTCATCGTGATGCCTGAATTGATCGTCAAGCTTGAACCAGTCGAGAAGATCATCGGCTGGAAGACAGTCTGATCGCCAGATGCTTCACGCGGTTGATTGCAAGCGACCAGCAGCGTCGCAAGTAGAATTGCTCGGAGTGTTTTTTTCATGCTTCGGTCCATTCGTTTTGGATGATCCAGTTGTTGCCTGAATCTTGAATCTCAAGACGCAAGCCGTTCGAGAGCGCAGTCAATCGCGCCTTGCTGCCGATGTAAAGTGTTGTCACGAGACCAACAGGGATTGTCGCTGCGAGCTTCGGAGTGACATCGCCAGTGCCGGCATCTCCGCCTGTGCTCGTGAATGTGATGCCAGTCGTGCTGCTTGCATCGATGAGCTTCGCGATCACAGCTTGTCCTGGTGTGGCAGTGTCGAGATCGACACGCTGAATGCCAGCATCTTTGACTTGTTTGCCTGTGACTTGCGTGATTGGCATGGTTATTTCAGGTAATTCGCTTTGAGTCTGTCACCTGTCGCTGGGACGTTCAGCATCGTGATCGTCGCACCGCTGATCGTGTAGTCATTCCCTGCGCCCTGCTCTTGCAAGATCCCGTTGAGAAAAACTTGTTCAGAGCCAGCGATCGGCGTCGCTGCGAGTGTGAACGTCGGATTCGAGCCGTTGATCGTTCCGGTTGGTGTCTCGCGTGTCACAATGTTCGCTTGCTTCTGATACGTCGACGCGAGCTGCGTGTCACCAATGCTGCCAGCTTTCACACCGATTGCATTCGTCGCGACAGCGATCGTCGTGTTGTCAACGTTCACGCCGATGCCTGCTGCGACGACTGTCACTGCTCGAGCAGGATCGAGCTTCACTTGCATCGAGTCAGGATTGATCGTCAGCGTGTTGTCAGCTGCGACGATGTCGATCACTTGTCCTGTGCGCAGCAAGCCAGCGCCAGCTGTCACGTCTGACGGCCCGGGAATTTGCACGAACGTGATGCTTGTCGTGTTGAGCGTTCCACCTGCATCAGCTGTCGACAGCCAGATCGTGTCAGCATTCGCCGTGCCTTGCTGCACACTCACGATCATGCCGGGCACTTCAGCCCACGTGTCCATCGAAGTGTGTCGCGTCCACGCGCCTGATGCGACGACGTAGAGACCGTTGCCGCTCTGTGCCGTCTGATTCTTGACGAGACAGATGTCACCTGCGCTCAGCGCGATGCCGTCGACAGTCTGCGTGCCTGTCAGTGAGATGTTCGCAGTCGTCGCAACCTTCGCTGTGCCTGACGAGACGACGCCGCCCGCAACATTCGCGAGAACCCATTGACGAGTCGCAGCATCTGTCGGGTTTACAGGATCGGCGAGATTCGTGATCTTGAACCCGCCGTGTGATTGATCAGCGCCGAACGCTACGCTGCCATCGCTCTTGACGAATAGCGAACCTTGCGCCAGTTTCGACGTCTGAATTGCAGCACCTGCTGCGATCTTCGCATCAGCGATCGTGCCGTCTTGAATTTGTGTTGTGCCGCGGATTTGTGTTGTAGCCATAACGTTAAGCCTCCGTCCATGCCTGCTGTTTCTGCCAGACGCCGCCCGAGTCTTTGACTTCGAGCTGCACGCCATTTGAGAGCGCGACGTATCGCGCGAGTGGTGAAATATAAACCGGCGTCGCCGGCGGCACGACTGACGCGTAGTCGACAGTCAGAATGTCGCCTGTGAGCGGCGCAGTGCCCATCGTGAACTGATTCACGTCAGTGATCGCGAAGTCGAGCGTGCGCACGCCGTTCAAATAGACAGCGAGCGAGCTTGCCGTGAAGTTGTTCGCTGTCGTGTAAATTTTGTTGCCGCCGTTGATCAAGCCGCTCGGCGTCTCTCCAGCGACGCCAGTGTGAAACTGATCACCAGCTGTGCCAGCAGGGCCTTTGATGTTGCCGATCTCACTCCACGCGACGGGCATTGGTAACTTTCCTCCATGTTGACTCTTTCAACTGCCAGACATCACCTGTCACTGTGTTCAGGAAGAGATCGTAGTTCTGCGAATCAGTGATGACAGTCGGGTCGCTCGCGCCGAAAAACCACATGCTGCCGCGCTGACCTTTCTCGCCAGGTGCGCCTTGAGGACCTTGCGATGCGACTGACTTCGCTGTTGCTCGAGCTGCTGCTTGCGCTTGATGAATGTCGCCTGTCAATGTGTCGAGATACATGTCCTGCTCTTTCGCATCAATGATCGTCGAGGACATCTCGGGCGGGCCGGTGTCAGCGAACCAGAGACTGCCGCGCTCGCCTTTCTCTCCCGGAGGCCCAGGCTCGCCCTGAATCACGATTGTGTCGCCTTGAATGATCTGCGCGCCCATCGGCGGCAGCGACTGCGTGACTTTCGCGGGGACGTCGAAGATGTTCGCTTTCGAGTAGGGCGTATCAGTGCCGAAGATCACGTTGCGCACCTGCAGTTGCAGCGTCGCGATCAGATGCCCGTTGATCACGTCTGCATCGAACGCGATGTTCATCACTTCAACGCGCGGTTCCCAGAAGTAGAGCGCCTGCATCAGCGCGACTGTCGCCTGCGCAGCGTCGTTGATCGGTAGATCGATGATGCGCGCGTCGACACCGAGCGTGCGCTCGAGCGCTGCAGACATGATCGTCGTCGCGAGAATCGTCTTCGCATTCTGAAAAATTTCTTTGAACGAGATCGCGCCGAAGTCGATCAGCTCGAAGCTGAGCATGTTCAGCGGGATCCCTTCAGCGTCTCGAAACATGACGCGCCAGTTCTGCCCGAGATCGTTCGCGCCGTAACCGATAAAACCGTCTGGAGCAGGCGGAGCAAACTGCATGCTTGGGAATGGTTCAGCGAGCGCTGCCGACCCTGTAGGGGGGCTTATAGAGCTGGGAAAGCCGTTGCTCACAGTGATCCGCCTCCTATAAAGCGCTGAGCGAAGCCCGGAACGCCGAATCTGTCGAGCAGACCCTCAGTGAAAGGAATGTATTCCTTGAATGTCACGCTCAGCTCGACGCCGATCAGCTGCCCTCCCGGCAGCCAATTCTTGTGATGCTCTTGCAGATCAGTGATCACGAACAGCGACAGACCCGGGCCCATCGGTTTTCCGCCCACGATCAGCGGCGCTGCGAGCGCAGCTTCATGAAACAGATGAAACTCAGCGAGAATCGGCAACGGGTCCCCGCACCACGTCGACTGCAAATTGATCCTCATCTCGATCTCGACGAGATCATTGCCGGCCCATTCGAGCAGCGGCTTGCGAAGATGCACCATGTGCGCTGCGTAGCGCCCGCTGTATTTTTTCTCGATCTCATAAAACGTCATGATGCGCTTGCGTGCCTTGCCGAAGACGATCGCGCCGTAGATGCCCTCGATCATCGCATTGCCTCCACTTTCGCTGTAAGGAACGCGAGCTTGCGCTCGAGCAGCGCGACTCGCTGCGCGAGATCAGCTTCGCGACCTGTTGTGTGATAGCCGAGGTTGTCGTGATGCACGCCCGTCTCGTCAATGTTGCCCGTCACGACGACGTGCCCGATCAGGTTGATCGTGTCAGCTTGCAGCGTGATCGTCTTCTGCTTGATCGTCACAGTGCCAGTCGGACTCTCGACGTTCACGTTCGCGTTCGCTGACTTCACGAGCACATCGCCGTCGCCGATGATGTTGATCTTCGCGCTGTCAGTCGTCTTGATGTTGACGTCTTTCTTGATTGTCGCGTTCCAACCGCCTTTGAAGTCTTGCGTCAAAAACACGTCAGCGCCGTCATTCGCGTCGAATTTCTGCGTGTGCCCGCCTTCCCATTCTGTGTAGTCGAGCTTCGGGTCGCTCACAGGCGGCGGGTCTTTCGTCGTGTAGAACGAACCGATCACAAGGTAGTCGCTCGTTGCATTCGCGAGCTTCATCACGACGACGTTCGTGTCGAGTCGCGGAATCGCATACTGACGCTTCGCTTGCGACGCGACCTGCAGCACTGGGATTGGCTTCGTGTTGAGCGGCGTGCCTTCGTGATCGATGCGATCAGGCATGATCACGCGCACGTTCGCCTGCTTGTCGGTGCACTCGATCTTGCTGACTTTGCCGATCCAGCACGCGCTCTTGAAGCGCATGTCTTTGCCGCTCGTGTAGTCAGTATCAGAGAGGATGTTCTTGAGACTCATCAGATGCCTTTCAAGCAGCGTCGCACTTCGAGTTCTGTGTTGAATTGCGGCCCACACGTGTGATGCGCCGAGACGATGAAATAGTTGCCGTCGTATTGCCCGACGCCCTTCAGCACGAACGTCGTGCCTGATGCGATCAGCGGATTGCCGATCGACATCTCGATCTTCGCGTTCTCTTTGTCTTTGTTCTTGTCGCGAACGACTGACTCGGCTTTCAAGTTGTTGCCGGTCGCGGTCTCCCAGCTGTCGACAAGATTCGGGTCCCCAGCGGTGCGACCCCCATCGCCGCCGTTCTCGCCATCATCGCCCTCTTCGTCTTCGTCTGCAGTGTCAGTGCCTTCAGCGACGTGCTGAGTCCAATCGCTCGTGAGATCAGGGTCGCTGCTCTGCGCAAAGCCTTGCGACATCTCTCCTGTCTTCACGCTCGTGTGCGACACTTTCGCTTTCTTCGTCTTGTCTGTGAGCTGCGTGACGAAGTGACCGCCAGTCATCCTGAAGCAGTTCAGACCGATGCCGCCTACTTCGTCGCCATAGACGATTGTCATCGTTGGCGCTTTCGACTCATAGGCAAGCTCGTCAAAAAAAATGATCTTGCCACGGCAGACCTTGATCGCGATCTTCGCGTCGTTCGCGCGATTCTTGAGAAACGCGAGACCGCTCTCTTCGACTTGCTCGATGCGCGTGTATTTCGGATCATGATCGGCTTGCCAATCGACAGTCATCTTGTTCTCGCCAGCGATCTGATTCGCAACAGTCTGCAGCGTCGTGTTCTCCCAGCCGCGCGTTTCATCATTCGACTTGATGTTCGCGTCAGTTGGAATCGATGATCCTTTGATCGTCACTGTGTGATCAGGCAGCGTGAACTCAACGCTGTCGATCCAGAAGCGGCCGCAGTCGAGCTTCAGCCCGCCTGCATACGGCGCGAACCAGTTCTCAGCAATGATCGCAGCGTCGATGAAAGTGCCTTTGTCGGGCATCCAATCGTTGATGAAGCGACGATCGCGATCAGCGAGCTTGATCTCTAGATCGTCAGCTTTTTTGCCATCACTGTTGTCAGTGTAGCTCATGCTCAAGAAATACGGCGCGAGCTGCGTGAAGTAGTCTGCACCATTCACGACGATCTCTGGGTGTGCTGTTCTGACTGGGACAATCATGACACGATGAGACTCTTCTCTTGTTCGTCAGGTAGTTTGTCGAGCTTCAGACGCCCACCATGCAGTTGATGTCTGATGAAATTGAGCACACTGCGACCATGCTGCGGCGAGAGCGCTGCAGAACGACACGTCGGCTTTTTTGCGCCAGCGTCGAGCGTGTAGACGAGCACCGCGATCGCGACGATCTGCGTCTCGAGCTGCTCTTTGTGTTCGTTGTTCTCAGCACTCATGGCAAAATTGTAGCCGACTTCCACGGCACGAGCGGGATCTCAGTCGCGACTGCGACTTCAGGCACGACGACAGCAAGCCCTGCGGGAAAGATGCTCACGTTGCGCAAGTAGTAGTTCTCTTCAAGCAAGCGATACATCAGCGACTCGTTGCCGCGCTTGAAACCGTAGACTTTGATCGCGATCACGTCCCAGACGTCGCCTTGAACGCTCACGTAGATGCGCTTGCCTGTCGTGTCGATCGTGTATGGCGGCGACACGCTCGGCGGCGTGACGTCGACAGGTGATGGACTTATGATTCGTGAATCAACCATAGCCGCTTTCGTAGCTCAGACGCCTCTCTTGATATTGTGCGCGCTTGAAGTTCTCGATGAACTCGCGCGCGAGATTGCGCAGCTTCGCCTCCAACGCCACCTGTTCCGCTTCGCTCGCGTTGCCATTGATTGTGATGTTCGGCGTGAAGTTCAAATGCGTCGTGTGTCCCACTGTTCGAGCCGGAGCCATTCCCTCTACACCGAGAATGTTTTGGATGCCGCCTAACAAGCCGCCGCCGCTCGCTGTAATGTCAGCCGCTTTGTCGTATGCGTCATGGATCATCTTTGCAGCTGCGGAGACTGATGGTGTAATCGCATCCGCTCCCTCGAAGAATTTCGACAAGTCGCCCATCGGCAGCACAGCTTCAGGCCCACGCTCTGCGAGCGTCGCGATCTGCGGTGTCTTCGCGATGCCACCCATCTGGTAGCCGCGTGAGGCGCGATACGCAGCTGTCTCTTTCTCGCCGGGGGCGCCCTGTAGTCCGTAGTAGTCTTCGCCGTGCTGCTCTTTGATCGCGCCTTTGATCTCGTTCGCCATGCCTTGATCAGTCAGCCCGCCAAGCGCGTTTCGTCCAGCAGCGATCTCGTCGATGTATTGACCGACCTGTTGATAGCGCGCGTCTGACAGACCTTTTGCCATCACAGCTTGCGTCTCGCCGCGCTTGTAAGGCCCATAAAACCCGCCTTTGATCGCAGCTTCAACGCCTTTGTAGGTGCCTGCTGCCTTCTGTGCGACGAGTCGGTTCGTCAGCGATTCGAGCACATTCTTCTGATCTTCAGCACCGTGTGCTTCAGTCGCGAGCGTCGCTGAGATCAAGTTGCGCAGTTCAGGTCGCCTCATCTCAGCCATGATCTCTGCGCGCTCATCTTGCACTGCTTTCACGCCAGCTGGCGTGAGCGGCATCTGAGCAGCTGCTGCTTGCGCTGGCGCTGTTACAGCTGCTGCTGCAGCTGCGCCGCCTCCTGCTGCGCCAGGTGCACCACCGCCACGACCGAACCATTTCGATGGGTGCATGATCGTGTCTTTGATCTCGCCCCAGTATCGTTTCCACTCATCGATTGCGTCGCGCCACTGCTTCGCGAAACCAAACGTCCAATCGAATTTTTTGAACCAGTCAGTGAAGTCAGTCCAGTTCTTGTAGAGCTGCGCGATCGTATCATCCCACCATTTCGAGAGTTTGCCGAAGACCTTGCCCCAGTCGATGCTCGCGATCTCTTTCCACAGCCCTGTCTCTTTGAAGTCGTCAATGATGTTTCACCACTCGGTATACCACCAATTGAAAAATTTCTGCCAACCTGTCTGCTGATCTTCAGGGATTGCGCGAATGCTCGCAACATAACCCTGCACCGCTGCCTTGACTGTGTCCCAATTCGTCGCGATCAGCAGCACGGCAGCGGCAAGCGCGAGAATGGCCGTGACTTCTGGCATCGCGATCGCGGCTACAGCGAGATTGACTGCTACAGTCGCAGCTTGCAATAGCCACATACCGGCAACGATGGCAGCGATCACGATCGCGATCTGCTTCCAGTGTTGGACGACCCACACAGCAGCATCACCGAGTTGCTTGAAAAATTTCTGGCCCTCTTTGCTCTTGAACCACGGGATGACTTTTGTCTTCAAATACTCAACCAGGTCTTTGAGCTTGTTCATGAACCAATCGACTGCATTGAAAAGCAGCTTCTGATTCTCAGGCGTCAATATCTGCAGCCACATCTCAGCCATCCTTGCTTGCGCTGGCAGAATGCGATTGCCGATCTCTTCGCGCATGTCTTGCAGACGATTGCGGAAAATCTGAATCTTGCCTTCAGGCGTCTCAGCCAAGCGCTTGTTGAACCCCGCGATGCCCTTCGCTGACATGATGCGCAGAATCTGCTCGTAGATTTCCTGAAAGCTCTTTTTGATCTTTCTGCCTTGGCTGTCGACTTTATCAGGCGAAATGAAGACGCCGAATGCTTGCATGCCTTTCGTCTTGCCGTGAATCGCTTTGACGTATGCTTCGGCAAGCTCAGCAGCCTCTTGTTCGCTCGCGTTGACACCGCGCGTCTTGACGAGCAGATCGCCCAGTGCTCCGACTGCTGCTTTGATCTGACGCGGTGGCACGCCGCCCTGCGCAAGCTGCTTCGTCATCTCGTTGTAGATGTCAGTGTGCAGCACGCCCTGCTTGCCGAGCGCCTCGTTCTGCTTGTAGATGATGTCAAGCTGATCTTGCGCTTTCTTCCACGGGTCCCCAGCCTTCGCGATGTCTCGCAGCTGCAGGAACGACGCGATCGTCGAATTGATGCGTTGACGCGCCTCTTTGGCCTGATCCGTAGCTCCAGTGAACAAACTGCGCAGCAGCTCACCGACGCCAAGCCCTGCGACAGCAGTTCCAAGCAGACCGATCACGCCAGTCAATTTGAGAATCGACTTGCCGAAAGCGAGCGTCTGTGTGCGCAGTTTCGTCAGTCGCGCGCTCGCAGCGTTCATCACGCCCTTGAACGACGCGAGCATCTTCGCGCCAATCGCAAAGATCGCGGTGTATTGTCGAGTGCCTGTCGCTGCTGCCACTACGTCATCACCTCCTTCGCTTTGCTGATTCTTCTGCTGCCTTCTGCTCTTGCTCGAGCTGAGTCATCAGTTCGCGCATGTAGCGCACAAGCTCTGTGACAGGCAGCCCTATCCAGTAGTCGACGCCCCCACCTGCTGAGCGCGCCAAACGCAACGTGATCGAGCGTAGGAGCGCTGTTACACTTTCTCCTCTTCCGGCGAGCTGCCACAGGCTTTTAGGACTTCAAGCCGCAGCGGAACGTAGACTCTGCGCGGCAGTTTGTAGATCACGCCGAGCGGAACGTCTGCGAGATTCTTCGCGATGATCGCATGATATAAGTGCTTCATCTCAGGCAACGGCATCGCTTCGTTGCGATCCGTCTTGTAGAGATGCGTGAACTCGCGTTCAGCGCGCTGGAAGTCCTTGCCTGTCATGCTCTCGAAGTCGAGAATCAGCTCGTTGAACTTCTCGCCGTCGTATTCGAGCGGCGGATCGAGCTTTACTCGTAGCGGCAGAATCGGTTTGTCGATCGCAAGATCCCGATACTGCTGCTGCTCCTGCTGTTGAGCGTCTTCGACAACATCATGCTGATCATTGACGTGCTCTGACGACGTTTGTGGTTCTCGTTTTTGTAGTAGTGATTGATCCATTGGGTAGTTTTACACAACAACACAGCGCATCACAAGCCAATCAGCTGACGAATGCGTCGAGCGTTGTCGACGAGCTGGATGCCGTCCGACCAGCGGCACACAGCGTTCTCTTTGTTCAGCTCGAACATCACCTTGTCATTGTGCAGACAGCGGATGCCGATCAGTTCGTATTCGCTGACAGATTCACCCTTCGCACCGACTTCGAGCTTGCCAAGATTGAAGCTCTTCGGCGCTGTGGTCATAGTGTATCTCCAGCCCTCGTGAACGATTTGCCCGGTTTGGCTGTTGTGCGCTTGCAGCGCTGCCCACGCGTCAAGAATTGCGCCATCTTGAATCGTCGCGAAGACAGCGTCGTCTGTGATCGTGATCCAGTTGAACGTCACAGAGATCGCTTGAAAGTGAGCCTGCACCGGCATGTCGATCTCGCCGAAGATGCCGCTGCCTTTGAGCGCATCAGTCAAGTTCTGCAAGTTCGACAGTGTGACGTCAGCCAACCCGATGAGTCGGCGTCCGTCCTTGAAGATTGAATAGTTCGCTACATGGTTTGGGATGATCATTTTGGTCGATGCTCCTTGTGTTGTGCTGCTGTTGCTGTGTTTATGCTACCGCTGACTCCTCATCCGTGAAGAGTCCCTCTACAAATGGCACCCAGTATTCGACGCGAAAGTCGAGCCACTCAGCTGGCGTCGGCACTGCGATGTAAATGTGAAAAGTGAAGTGACCGTCGAGCAGTTCTGTCGTCGGGTTCTCGTCTTGACGAAACTCAACGCGCGCACCAAGCAACGCTTCGCTCGCAGCGAGACCGTCGAGCCAGAGCTGCAGTGAATTGACGACTGCGTCGATCAGACGGCGATTACCAGGCTCGTCGACCTTCTGCCAGATCGTCAGCACGATCGTGTTGCCGATGTAGTCGAACATTCTGCGCACGGGAATGAACATGTCCTTGACGTCAGTGTCTGCAGGGTATGCTGCGGTGCGGTTGCCCCATGAGCGCCAGCCGCCGATGAAGTTGAGCGCTGTCACGACGCCGAGACCGTTCAAGTAGTTCGCATCGAGCAAGTGCATTGGCAGCTCAGTGTTGTCATTGAGCAGCAGCGCGTTCATGCGCAGATTCTTGTTCGACGGCGAGAAATACGGCAAGCCGTTGCCGCGATACGTGTCAGTCCACTGCATGAGCGGGCCTTGTTGTGACGCGAAGTTGAATTTCTTCGTCGTGCCGTCAGCGCCGACGAGCGCAGGCATCCCGAACAAGCACTGCTGACGATTGAACACGATGTTGTTCGTCGTCTTCCACGTGTTCACTGCTGACGCGACTTTCACTGTTGACGTGTCGACGTCGATCAAGCACGTGCATGCGAAGCAGCCGTTGATGTTCTCGCTCTTCGCTTCCATGACTGCTGCGACTGACGCATTCTTCGAGAACGCAGGGCAGATGATCACACCGGGAACGAGACCAGTCTCTTGAAAGACGTCTTCGATCACCTCGAGACCTGTGCGCGCGCCTGTTGACACGTTCACGCCGCCAATGATGTCTGCAGCTGCGATTGGCGTCGGGCTCGGCTTCATGCCAGTCAGCTGAATCTGTGCAGTGTCACTCGTAATCGCACCACCTGCGATGCGAGTGATGATGAAGGTGTTGTTTTTCGACAAGCTCAGCAAGTAGTCAGTGCCAAGCACATACGTGGGCGTGCCGGTCTGACCTTTGACTGCGATCGTCCAGTAGATCAGCTCTTCGCCGCTGTCGATCTGACCACCGACGAGCGTGAGCGTCTTTGGCGTCAGCGCGATCGAGCCTGTGCGTGCAGGATCGTTGACTGCGATGTAGATCGCGGGATACATGCCGAACTCGACAAAGCAAGCATCCATGTGCTCGCAGAGATCGTAGGTGGCCCAGTTGTTCGAGAAGCCGAGCGCTGCGACTGCGTCTTCGTAGCGATTGCAGAGCACTGGCGTGTTGAGTGCAGCTTTGCCATTCGGCAGAAGATGTAACGGCGCAGAGCCGATGACGACGTTGACGCCCGGGACGGCTTCAACAGGACTGATGACAGATGTCGGGACGTCAGACCAGCTGACGCCGTGTTTGAATGTTCCAAGATTAGGCATGGTGGTGTTTTACCTCGATGGTTGGTTGTTGCTTTGCTTTTTTGTGGCTCTTCAGCCAGTTCTGAACTTCACGATAGAAAGTGACATATTTACCGCTCGTGCCGCGCATGTTGTGAGCGTAGTCGAAGTTCAGCTCGCGACGCACAGCGCCGCACTGTTCGACTGGCACAAGCAAGCCCATGATCGCGGGACACTTCTCGCTCAGCTCTTTGATGCGCGGGTGCATCCCGTTGTAGAAGACGCAGCCGTAGCCGATGCCGAACGCGTGTAAGCGCGGCCCAAGGTAGATGACTTGATCTTTGATGACTGTGTTGTTCATGAGACTTTTTTCCAGATGTCGTTCTGTCCTGCGCCTGATGTCTCGAGATCGAGCACTGGGCCGCCGCGAGTCTCTGAGATTTGAAACTGCACATCAGTCGCAGTGACGACGAAGTAGTAGACGCCTTGAACAAGCGGCTGCGGCAGCGGCGTCTGCGATTCGAAGCGAATCTCGTCGCCTACAAAAAGACCGCCGACCATGATCAGATCGCTGCTCGGGAACACTTTGCTCGGCGTGAACGTCGCGACATACACGTCAGGCTTCGGTTCAACAGGCGGACGATCAATCGGCGGCTGTTCTGTGTCTTCGTCTTTGAACAGTGGCGTGAAGTCGTTGCTGACGCTCACGCGCAGATCGATGTGCTCAGCAGGAATGATGCCGAACACGTCAGAGTCAGGCAATGGTCGCGCGCTCGGCAGCTCCCATGTCGTTGTCATCACAGCAACGAAGTGCGGGAAGCAGTCAGCTTCGATCATCTCCCATTCGATCGGCATCTTGATCGGATAGGCTTTGTCGATCGCTTGTTGACCGAAGCTCGTGAGCGCGAGCGCAGCTGTTTCGATCAGATTCAGGCAGTCCTGATAGCCGCTCGAGTCAGGGTTCTCGTCGTAGGTGCTGAACAAGATGCGCACTGTCGCGATCGTCTCTTCGATCTCGATCTTCGCTTTGATCGCTTGCACGATCACGTTCGGGACGTCTGCGAGCTTGTTCAGATCGATCTCGCCTGTCACTGTGCGCGGGATGCGACCTCTGACGACACGAGGCGGGACCTTCAGCGCGAGTGTCTGCATGCGCTCTGTCGGATCGTAGCTCACTGGAGGGTCGTCTGGGCCTCGCACGATGCGTGGTGTGATGACTCCTGCAGATGTCTGCGGCAGATTCATCGAAGGGTTCAGCTGCTCAGGCGCTGTCGCCTGCGACAAGTTGAGCGTCGGATTGTCGAGACGATACGAGTCGAACAGCTTCGACAGAAAACCGACAAGCGTCACCTCGAGATCGAACGCAGTCTGTGTGCGACGACCGAGATCGCGTTCAGGCGGTGTGACTGGTTCGGGTAGTCCCATATTACCAAGTTGGCTTCAGTATCTTCAGCCCGATGATGATGAACAACGCGAGCGTCACGAGCGAGTTCGCGCGCGGATACCACGTCCACGCAGGTGATGCGAAGCAGCCGAGCAAAATCAGCACGAGCAGAATCCAATAGATGATTGTGAGCAGGCCCATTGTCATTTACCTCCAGCGCTTGCCAAGACTCGTTTCAGTTCGTGATCGATGCGCTTGGCAAGCGTGTCTCCCATCACTTCATTCGCAGCAGGACCGACTGTCGGCTGCGACGCCATGATGGCAGCTCCGATCGCGACGACTTTCCTGATCGGCAGACGCGGTGCTGCTGATCGTCGTTGAAAAGGACCTTCACCCATTCGATTCGTGACAAACCCTCGCTTCACGACACCCCCACCAGTTTTCTTGATCTGCACAAAGAGATCGCGTCGTCGCGCTGTGCGCACCTTCGGGCGGTAGACGAACTTGTCAGCAGTGAGCATTCCTTGATCGATGCGCACGTGACCTGTCGGCGATGCGTAGCGCGCACGATGCAGTTTTGTCGGAATGTCCTTCTGCTTGATCAGGTAGATTTTTCGAATCTCGCGTCGCACAGTCGTCTGACCGCTCGCGAGCGCGCGATTGATCGCAGGCACGATCACTTTCGGCACGCCGTCCTTGATGTCAGCGAGCGCTTTCGTGAGCTGCTTCATCTGCTTTGCGTCAAGTGTGACCATTCAGTTGTTCCCGTATTTGCCCGGCTGCGATCGTGTCGCTGACAGCGCGAGCTTGTAGCAGCTTTCTTCGTCAGTGCAGTCGAGCACTTCCCATGGTTGGTTCGCGGGCGAGTAGATCAGCTCGCCCGCGACGGGAGGGCGTGGCAAGTATTTGTGCTCGATGAAGCAGATGACGCCGCCGAGATACATGCCGTGGATCGCAACAACAGGATGACGCTTCGCTTGCTCTTCATCCCACACGACTTTCGCAGTGAAGACAGTGAAGCCGCCTTGTCCGTTGTTGATCCTGAACTCGCGCACAGTCGCGAACTCGTCAGTGTTGACGAATACGTTCGCCAGATCGGGCGCAAACTGTTCACGCAAGCTCATGATTCACAGCAGTTGATCTGTTCTCCTACTTGTTTTGTGCCTTTCTGTGTTTCTTGATTGCCTTCTGGATGTCAGCCTTGTGAGTGACACCAGTCAGATCGACACCTTCAGATTCAGCGATCGTTCTCAGCTCGTCGACTGTCGCATCTTCGAGATCGCTGTTGTCGGCAGCTGCATTGCCCTCTTCACTCTCGGCTTGCGCTGCCTTCCAGTTCGCAGTCGATGTGGTCTTTTTTGCCTCTTCAGCTTTCTCAGCTGCTTCTGCTTTCAGTTTCTCCGCCTCTTCGGCATCGCCAGTGATCTCGCCGGTGAGCGAGTTCAGCACTGCGTCGCCTTCGACCATCGCTGGATATGTCAGCGCAAGTGCTTCGATGATGCGGAAGCCCAAGATGTCAGCAGGCATCGGCAGCGGACACGACGTCAGACGATAGAAGAGCGAGCCGCCCTCTTCGTCACCGTAGACGAACGGGATGCGGTCTTGCTGATACGTCACGAAGCGCTTCGCTTTCGCGTCCTCGAGCTGCGTGAATGCGCCATACACGATCTTGTTCGGCGTCTCAGTCGAGAGCAGCATGACGAAGTTGTCCGGAATCATCGGAAAGATCGTCCCGACATCGTCCTCGAAATAGTCTGCATACTCATAAAGCTCGAGTCCGGGCACGCGACCAAAGCGCACGACGTTGTTGCTGTCGATGATCGGCTGAATCGTTGCGATCGAGAAACGCATCTTGTCGAGCAACGTCGCGACGCTCGCGTTGCGGATGAACACTTTCGCAGCGTTCACACCAAACAGCGCGACGTTCGGCGCGATGCCGCTGTCTTTGATCGTCGCGAGACGAGCTGCTTCAAGATCAGCGAGCGGGTCGCTGCCTGCGACGTCCCATTTGGTCGTCGGCACGTAGTGGTTGTTCGCAGCGCCTGCGCTGCTCTGCGTGTAGTCGATGCTCATCGTGTAGCCTGTGTCGGCTGTCACTGTGATCGCACCATTGACGAGAACGTTGCGGCACATCCACTCTTCACGTCGACTGATCGCGTCATCGCAGAAGATCGCGTCTTCAGCGAGCAGCTCAGCAGCGCGATCTGCAGGTGAGCGCTGCGAGTAGATCGTCTCGCCAGGCAGTCGTGCTTCGAGATCAGGCGTGCGCAAAGCGCGAACAGGCGCGATGCGCGGTGCTCTGAAGAATCGCGTCTCGAAGCCTTGACGCTCCATCAGTTTGCCACCGACGAGCGGGGCAACGAAAGGCGCCATTTTTCGACGACCGCGTCTGAAGTCGAACTCGATCAGCGGCGTCGCTGCGTAGTCGCGCGCGCCGAAGAAAGTGTCACGCAAGAATGAAGGAACGAGCGGCCCTTGCAGGAAAGGCGCCAACATCGTTTTTGTTTCGTATGCAGGATTTAGAGGCATGGTTGGTTGATCTCCTAGTTGATGTTGTTGTTGTCTGACGTTTAAGGTGCGAACGCGCCGCCTGTGATTGCTGCGTCGAGAAAGATGTCTTTGTCGCGCAGAGCTGCTTGACCGGCTGCACTGATCGGCGATGCGCCGTCAGCGTATTTGACCGTGTTCTTGTCGAACGAGCCAGTGAGCGCGACAGCGACTGTCGCGTCAGCTGCGTTCGTGACGTCAGTGCCGCCGACGTCGATGATCACGCCCTCGAGCGCAGCGTCGTCAGCTGCAACTGCGCCGAGCACGCTCAGACGATCAGCTGCAAACTTGCAGACGTAGCCGGGCTTGATTGTCGCGATTGCCGGACCGCCACTGTAAGGCATGCGCACGACCTTCCAATTTGGGTCGTCGTCATGACTGAGCAGCGGAACTGGCGTGAAGGTTGTTCCTGAGATTGCCATTGTAGTGTTTCCTTTCGGTGTTTGTGGTTTTAGTTTTTGCCGTTGAGCACGCGTGTGCGTCCGCGCGCCTTCAGTTTGTTCTGCACTGCTTTCGTCAGTCGCACGCCAAAGTCGCCGCTGTCGTCGCCGTTGTTCGGTGTTGTGTCGCCGCCCTGAATATCAGAGAGCGCAGTCGCGTCAGCACGTCGCGCTGTTTGCTGCCCGCTCTTCTCGAGCGCACTGAACAGCTCGTCAGTGATGTCAGCGACCGTCTTGCCTTCGGCGATCGCCTTCACGACGATGTCGTGCGTCGCTGGCTTGTCATACTTCTGCAACGCAGCGATGCGATCGCGCTCTGCTTTCACGCCCTTGTCGAACTCGTTGACTGTCGTTGTCGCTGCTGCTTGCGTCGGTGGCGGTGGCGGCGCAGGCTGTGGAGCTGGCTCTGCTGGTTTTGGTTTCGTCTCTTCGCCGGGCTTCGGTTGTTCCGGCGGCTGCTGTGTCTGCTGCTGTGTCGTTGTTGCTTCTGGCATGGTGTGTTCTCCTGTTTGTTGTTGTTGGGCGGTGAACGCCGGCACATTGTGAAAGCGTGAGAGATCGAACGTGACGCCGTTGAAGATCACGCGCTTCTCGTCGATCACTGCTGCTGCTTTGACGACGCCGCGCACTTCATCAGCGAAGCCTTTGTCGACTGCTTGCTGCGCGCTGAACCACGTCTCAGCTGTGAGCATGCCTCTGATCTCTTCGCGATCGACTTTGGTGCGCTTCGCGTAGACGTTAAGCATCGACTCAGTCATTGAATCGAGAGCGGCGATCGACGTGCGATGAGCTTCTGCGTTGCCAATCGTGATCGCCATCGGCGAGTGGATCATCATGTTCGCATTCGCTCTGATGTAAATTTTGTGTCCGACCATTGCGACGATCGACGCTGCGCTCGCTGCGACGCCGTCGATGTAGACGTTCTTGTCGCTCTTGTGATCTGCGAGTCGCGAGTAGATCGCCTGCGCTTCACTCAACGAGCCGCCCGGACTGTTGATGTGAATGTCGAGACGCTTCACGCTCTTCGGCAGTGCGCTGAGATCCCGCGCGAAGCCTTTCGCACTGATCTCGCCCATGTCCTCCCAGTCGCCAATGACGTCGAAGATCAGCAGCTCTGCGCCTGTCGGCTCATCGCCTGCTTCAGCTCTGAACTTGTAGAAAGGTGTGATCGTATTCATCGCATGATTGCACCGCTCAGTGACAGCGTGTGATTTGTGCTGCGCGATCTGCGTGTCGCTTTGATCGCGATCGTGCGAGTCGTGCGCGCAGCTGGTTGACCTTGCTCGGGACTCGGAGTCGGAAATACTTTGCCAGCGCCAAGCGTTGCTGCTTTGCGCTCAGGCGGGAACGTCAGATCAGCTTCAGTGAACGTGTCCTTCTCTGTCGCTTGCTGCGTGACGTTGTCGCGCCAGTTGCTGCCGTTCAGCTCCATCGCTTCGCGTTCGATCGTCGAGAAGCCTGCGTTCACTTTCGCTTCGGCAGCTGCGACCTCTTTCTGCGGATCGAGCGAGCCTGCGCTCGCGCCTGACCAGTTGCAGCGAGTGAGCGCGCGACGAATCGTGAGATCAGTCATGTCGCCGTTGAAGCCGTCGATGCGCCCGAGCGTGACTGCGTCGATGCACCATTCTTCGTAGCACGGTTGGCAGAACTGATCGCACATCTGCGAGCGATACTTGCGCACGCGCTTCCAGAACTCGAGCAGCGCTGCTCTGCTCGCGCTGTAGCTCGCGTTGAACTGCTTCAACAGAATCTCATAAGGGACGCCCGTCGCGCAGCCAACAAATTTTGCGCATGCAATCATGAACTCTCCGAACGTCGAGTGCGGCTGTGTCGGTGCGCTGAAGTTCACATTGTGACCCGGGCGCATGAAGTTCACGACGCCAGGTCCGAGCTGCACGTTGTAGGGATTGAAGTCGAGAATCTCTTGCTTCTGCTCCTCAGTCAGCAGGTCGTTCAAGATGTTCGGATCTGGGAATTCCTGCGTGATGAACGCTGTGAAGTAGCTCTGAATGACAGCTGCGATGACTGTCGCGTCTGTGTAGCGCCCGCTCTGCTTGAGCAGCTCGAGACAGACTGACAAGATCGGGACGCCACGCCGCTGCTCAGGCCGCTCGGGCTTGATCAGCAGCACCATGTTGCGACGACCGCTCAGCGCACCAAACGGTTCGACGCGCACAGTCTCGAATGGCAACAAAGGCAGCGGCGTGACTTTGCCGAAAGCATTCGCGAGCGGATGACGTTTCGCGATGTGATACGCCTGCAGCTCGCCGTCCATGCTGAGTTCGACGCCGCTGTAGATATTCTTCGTTGGATCGAATCGTGGCGGATTGATGATGCGATCTGCTTCGAGCACGCGAATGCGCAGATCGAAGAGCGTGTTCGGTCGCGGCTTCAGCGGGAACAGAATCGGGCAATCGCCCGACAGCAGCATCGATTGAAAAGCTGTTGACTGCTTCAAGTAGAAACTGTCTCGCATCTCGAAGTCGCACTCGCGCGGGTCGCACGCCCACTGCTCGAATTTCTCAGCGAGTTCAGTGTTCAGTGCAGCTGTGTCTTCGGGCGATAGACCAAGCGTCTCGCCGTCGACGTTCGGCGCAGGATACAAACCTTCACCGACGACGTTCGTGTCGAGCGTCTCGACTGCGCCGCTTGCCATCGGGATCCCCATGAAGGCATCGCGCGATCGCTCGCGCAGCACTTGCACGTTGAAGCCGATGTCTGTGTCAGCGTCGCCGCCGCGCCAGAGCCAGCCGAGCAGCGAGTTTTTCTGCGTGTTCGCGCCGTATTGCCCATAACCTGTACCGCCGCCAGTGAACAAGATCGCTTGTGGATCGATCGTCGAACGCGCGAACGGGGTCCCGTTGACGTCGAGCAGTGTGCCTCTCGGCAGTTTGCTACGTCGTAGCAAAGTCTGATCGCCGTTGAGTGACGTCGCTGTCATAAGTCTCGAGGCACAATGCGACACGCAATGTCACGACCTGTGAGCGATGACGGCAGTCCGATGTCACCGCAATAGAATTTCACCATCTCGTTCCAGTAGGCGACGTTGTTGATCTGCGACGTCAAGCCTTCGCGCTTCAGACCGCGCGAGCCGATGTGATACTCTGTGACGCCACCGCCTGCCTGCTTCATCGCTTCGAGCGCTTTCTGAAGACCGTCTCGAGCCCAGTCACACCACGAAGCGAACGGAGGAGGTGGATCGCCCGATGTCACTTTTGGCACTTCAACGATGACAACTGCTTCGGGCATTCGTGCGCAGTCTTGAGCGGCGCTCGCGATTCCGTCAATCGACTGTCATTTAATCATGACAACAAAACTCGAAAAGGCTTGATGCGCTTTTTGATCGCTGCTACTCATCCGAGCGTGCGAAAGTATGTCAATCCACCGCCCGCAAACCCACGAGTGCAAGTGCTTGGGCGTCCGAGACTCGGTTGCTATAATCTGCAGACAATTCTCCCGCGTGACGTGTTTGATGAACTGATGCGCGTCGAGAACGAGACAGACGTCTACCGCACACGGGTCGCAGCGAACGTGCTGTGTGAATGGGCGAGAAGTCAGCAGCAGCTCAGGCGATCGCACGGTTGATCGCGCCGAACTGAGCACGCTGATGCGGCTCGGCTCGCTGCTGAGCTGACGCTTGAGCTGTCGCGAGCGGTGGAGCTGTGTCAGCGATCGCTGCAGCGCTGCCCTGCGTCCCAAATGCTGTCTTGCGCTGCACAGGATGCTCTGTAGAGGGCGGTAAGGACGAGTCGCGCTTCATCGTATCAAGACGGATCCCAGCGTGCGGCAGCTGCAGCGCAGCGAGCGCGTAGACGAACACGTCCCATGACTCGTTTCGCTGACTCAGACGCTTGATCCAGACGTAGTGCTTGAAGCCATATTTCGACTTCACGATGCGTTGCTCGGCGCGCAGACCCTCGAAATAGGGAATGTCGTAGCCGTTGCTCGGCTCGTGCGCCTTCAGCTCTTCGTCGAACACGTCACTGCGCGGGAAGTGACAGAAACCCGGGCCGATCTTCGTCACATTCAATCTGTTCATGATCTCGTCTTTGAGCGTGTCGACGCCGAGCGATGCGATCAGGCAGCGGTTCGACTTCGACAGCGTGAGCGCGCTGATCGGCGCTTTGCCGATGCCGCCCATGCCTTTGATCGCGATGCAGCGCGGCTGTCGCGGCTTGACGTATGCGTAGACGTGATCGCTGCAGAAGCTCGAGTCAATGCACATGCGTCGCACGCGCATCTTGCGACCATCTGACGTCGTGAAGAATCGATTGAACACTGCGTCGTCGAGCGCCTCCCACGGTTCGTCCGTGCGCGGATCGCCCGGGATTGTGATGTAGTCGAGATGCCAGTTCTCACGACCGCGCCCCCAGCCGATCACGTCTGCGTGCAGCGACTGATCTTGCACGTCGACGCCTGCTGTGAGCACGATCACGCCGTCTGGCACTTCGCTCTGATACAGCTCGCGCCTCATGTAGAGGTCGATCTTCACTTTGCTGCCTTGCTCTTCGAACAGCAGACCGAGTCGCGTGTTCTTGAACGCTTTCATCAGCTCGACGTCGCCCTCTTCGAGCGCGAGCTGCGCCTGCTCGTATTCGTCGCGCAGAATGTCCCACTCCACCCACGGGTTCACGAGACCGCTGATGAAAAAGCCGCGCGCAGTGACTTTGTTGCCGCGATCGTCAACGAGACGATGCGCGATCCACTCGCCATCGCCTGCGAGCCAAAGATACTTTTCGAACGCTTCACCGCAGCTCGCGCACTTGTGCTCGAGCGTGTTGAGATCGACGTGCTCCCAGTCGAGTTCTTGCTTGAACGAGCACGACGGACACGGGAGGTACCAGTGTTCACATGTCGTCTGCGCGATCTCTTTCTCGACGTGCGAGACGCCCGCGATCGACGGCGAGCTGACGATCACGACCTTGCGATTCCAGAACGCTGAACAGCGCGCGATCGCGAGCTTCAACGGGTTGCCTTCGCGTCCTGCAGTGAGCGGATACCGATCGACGTCGTCGAGCAGCACGATGCGCACAGGGCGACCGCTCAGACTCGCGTTGCTGTTCGCGCCACCGAGCGCGACGTAGCCGCCAGCGAACGTCTTGCGCAGAATCTTGTTGCCATCAGCTCCGACAGGTGGCACTCTGCCTTCGAGTGCAGGCGTGTCGCGCAGCATCGGCTGCAGTCGATCTTGCGAGAACGCTTCTGCCATCTCGACTGTCGGCTGCACGACGAGAATCGGGCACGGATCCTCGACGATATGATAGCCGATCGGGTTCAAGATCGCGCTGTCTGTGATGCCGAGCTGTGCGCCTTTCTGCACGACAACGCGCGGCACGAGCGGATCAGTGATCGCGTCCATGATCTCGCGCTCGTAGGGAACAGTCGCAGTGACCCATTGCCCTGCTTCTGCGCTCGATTCGCTCGAGAGAATGCGATCGCGATCAGCCCACTCGCTCAGCGTGATCTTCGACGGCGGTAGCCATGCACTGAAGCATTCAGCGACAAGATCACGCGCTGCTCGTCTTTCGTCGACGCTTGACACGTTTTTTGACACGCTCGATCGCATCGTTCCTGCTGCCTTTTGCTCCATTTTTGCTGAGCTTCATGAATGAATGCACGCCGATTTTGCTCACTTCCGTCAGACAATTTCTGATGTTCTGCTCGAGTAGCAGACGCGCTTTGTGCGGATCTTTGAGTCCGATCATCTGACGAGCGAGTCGAGCAGGCAAGCCGAGCAGGTGATTCTTCGCTTGTGCGATCGCTTTCGTCATCTCTGTGAGCACGATCACGCGATCGCATGTGTCGCCGCGTGCGATCTTCAATTCGAGTTCCTTCTGCTGACGCACGATCGACTGCGTGTTTCTCTTCTCGCGCTGATACTCTTCGCGCTCCTGCTGCTCAGGCTGCGACATGTGATGAATGAAGCGCATGACGTTCGTCTCCCAGTCGTAGACGACACGCTGACGACCGCCACGCTTGCGCAGCGTTCGCACAAGCACTCCAGCAGTCGTCAATCGACGCAATTCCATCTCAGAAACGCACAAGATTCGCGCCATTTCTGTCGGATCGCGCACGCTGTGCTCAAGCTCATTTGAGCTGTTTTTCGAAGGCATAATTCAACTGCTTTTTGGGCGTCTCTGAACG